>Ga0222668_1000006_pt1 | contig 179555 bp, 140 predicted proteins | sample AntAcemetagen728_FD_179823 | JGI IMG/M metagenome (GOLD analysis project Ga0222668, IMG submission 179823) | Saline water microbial communities from Ace Lake, Antarctica - #728 | ecosystem: Environmental > Aquatic > Non-marine Saline and Alkaline > Saline | place: Antarctica: Ace Lake...
CGATGGAAGTAAAGGTGGAAAACTGGCGGTGGGAAGGAGTCCCCTTTTATCTGCGGACGGGCAAGCGACTTCCTGAACGCGTCAGTGAAATTGCCATTCAGTTCAAGCACCCCCCCATGAATTTGTTTACGACCGTTGAATGCGATGGTGATATCTGCTCGCTGGTCGAACGCAAGCCGAATGAACTCATTTTCCGCATTCAACCGAAAGAGTCGATTTCAATGAAGTTCTCGACCAAGCGGCCCGGAATGCAATATCAGATTCAGCCGGTGACAATGGATTTTGCTTTTGAAGACGCCTACCACAAAAGCCTGCCCGAAGCTTATGAGCGTCTGTTGACAGATGTGCTGCGAGGCGATTCAACATTGTTTACCCGCAGTGATGAACTGGAAGCTGCCTGGAAGTTCGTGACACCAGTTCTGGAACAGTGGGAGAAAGCGGACCATACCCCCGAGCCCTATTATGCGGGAACCTGGGGGCCGGCGGGCGCGGCTGCTCTGTTGGGTAAATCAAATCGCCGTTGGCGAACGCCCTCTACCAGCAAAAAACTCTAGTGTTGTCGGTTCTGAATCAGTGTTAGGTTTCACTGTTCGTCAGTGTTTTTTTGGAAGCGATTGAAGAGCCGCTTGCAGGGATTCTGGACCAGCAGAAACAGGATAATTCCTAAGAGGCCTCCCAACGTATCAGCGACCCAGTCGTCAATACTTGGTTCGCGACGCAACACTGGAATACCTTGTAACAATTCATCGAGTATGCCAAACAGGCTGACTCCCACAAACACGAAAATCAGGCGTTTGAGTGAGAGCTTGCCCCATTTGCATGACAACCACCATGTCAAGAGAAATGAAAGCCCCGCGTAAGCGATGAAATGGATGGGAACATCAGTTCCCGGTGGTAGTGTGCCTTTTTTAAGCGGAATATGAGTCGCAGTAAACAGCAAGACCCAATAGAGAATAAGCCCGGTGCGTATCAGTGCTTGATAACGATTCATAACATCCCTGAAATACCGTTTTCTATCTATTACTGATTTGTCTGAACATCAAATTGATTGATCGCAGCGTCCTAAACAGGATAGGGTGATTTCAGACGAGCCCCCGGGTTCGCTTCCAGATAACTGGCAATGCGGTCTTTTCCGGAAATGGCTTCCGGAATAAAGTCGATCGCTTTTTCCAGACGATCATTGGGCTCTGCGCAACTGAAACGCAAAAATCCGTGGCCCGCTTCTCCAAAACATTCTCCCCCCAGGCAGGCAATTCCGAATTGATCGTCGGCACCCGTCAGCAGGTAGAGCGCCAAGCCATGGCTGGTGATTCCCAATTCATTGCAGACAGGAGCCACATTCACAAAGACATAAAATGTCGCATGCGGATCGAGGGCATGAAAATTGTCGATCGCATTCAATTTGTTTGTCAGCAGTACGACCTTCTCCCGAAACTTCAGCATGACTTCATCACGTTCTTTGGAATCGCAATTCAAAGCAGCCGCACCGGCTAGCTGTACTAAGGGAGGCGTACACGAAAGTGTTGTGTTGACCATCTTGCCGATAGAGGTTGCAACCTCTTCCGAGGCAACACAGAATCCCAGACGCCAGCCACTCATACTATAAGATTTACTGAAGGTGTAAGCAGAAACGCATTGTTCCATCATTCCGGGTTGAGCCAAAATCGAATGATGCTTTCCCTGCCAGACCATATGACAATACGGTTCGTCGCTGAAGACAGCAATATCCTTTCCGCGGATCAAATCGGCGATTGCCTTTAAGTCAGATTCTGCAATGACGCCACCGGTCGGATTATGGGGAGAGTTCAGAAAAATGGCTTTGGGAGCGGGATCCTCGGCCAGAAACTTTTCGATGTCGGCAAGATCAGGGCTGAAGTTATTCTCCTGTTTGAGATCCGAGAGTACCATGCGTGCGCCGCGGCGTTGGATATTGGGCAGATAAGTTGGGAAATAGGGACTGAAGACGAGTACGCCATCACCGGGATTCAAAAAGGCTTCACAAAAGAACTGTTCGAAAACTTTGGCGCCCGGCCCGACGACAATGTTTTCCGGCTTCGCATCAACCTGGAATTCACGCGATACGAACTCTGCGGCTGCTTTACGGAATTCAGGAATCCCCGGTGAAGCACAGTAATGTGACTGGTTATTTTGAATGGCTTCGATACCCGTGGATTTTGCGGAAGCGGTGCTGTCAAAAGGACTGTCCCCCACTTCCAGTTCGACAACATCTTTCCCTTCTGCTTTTAACTGTTTTGCAATAGCCAAGACGCTGAATGCAGTTTCGACGGTAAGAGACTGAGCAAAATCGCTTAATGATAAAGCCACGAAGGAATCCCCTTTGATATTGAAGTTTTTGGAAGCACTCTGTTGTTTACTACTTTATAAGGGCCTGATTCATTTTGAAACTTGACCGACCCTCATTCTAAAAAACACTCTTTATTTCGCTGAAATTGCCTGCGCTAAAGGCCGCAAAACCTGATCGATGACATACTCGTTCATTAATTGGTCTGATCTTGTTTTCAAATCCAGCATGGTATCTTCCAATTTCGTTTCCGCAGAAAGACTGCCATACTGTCTTAAGGTAAAAAACACGGAGATCTGTTCATCAGAATAATCTTCACGTTTGACCTGATAAGCGTTTGTTCGTGTTTCAATTTGCAGCCGCGCCTGGCAGCGGCACGAGTCGTCCAGACTGAGCGTGATCGAAGGCTCATAATTGAGCGCGCGTGCATCCGGAATCTGTAGCAGGCTGTCGATTGCCTGATTCGATCCGAGAACTTCGGCCACTAATGCATCGTGATTTCCCTGGTAAGAAAAATCAAAACCCACCACATAATCCAGGGCTTCACAATCGAGGGGACTGACAGACAACATATAAGGCACCAGCTCCAGCATCAATTGGTGCTGTGCCAAACAATCATCCGGGTCTTTGGGGTTTAAATACCCGCTACAAACACGTTGAGCTTCAAGTGACATCCAACGCTGACGCCCGGTCTCTTCCTTGTCTTCCTCAAGCATGAAACCACTTTCGCCACGGTTGTAAAAATTCCGCATTGTCGGAAATGATTTTTGCACCCGTTCATAAAAATTCAGAACTGTGTCCCGTGATGAAGGCAGCGTCATTTCGGTGCATAAATTCAGATTAATAAAATAATCGTCAGACAACATACTGTATTGATGCATAATCGCTCTATTAGATTGTAAATTTGGCTATCCGAGTCCTAAAATGGACTACGGTCAATTGATACTTTTGAGTCGAAACCATTCTATCGGAGAATTTCAGATGGGTCAAAGAACTGCCTCAGTTCCCAAAGCTGTTACTGGGACAGCACATAAAGCCACTCCCAGTACGTTCTCCCTACTAAAATTATCGATTATTTCTACGGAAATCGGCTGGTGCGGACTGGTGGGGCAGGCTAATACTGTGGAACGGCTCTTCATCGGGCACCACTCTGTTGCTGATGTTCGTCAGGCAGTCGATCGTTTCGCGCGAGTCGATTATGGAAACTCTGACGAAGCAATTCCGGAAGAAAACTGGTTTCCGGAGTTACGTGAGCGGCTTCTGGATTATTTTCAAGGGGCAATCGTCGATTTTCAGGACATCGAAGTCAAGCTGCCTGATTTGACGACATTTCAGTCACGCGTCATTCGTGAGCTACAGAAAATAGGATTTGGGAAACAGATCACGTATGGAGAATTGGCAACAAAAGCAGGAGCACCCCGTGCCGCCCGTGCTGTGGGGACTGTGATGTCATCCAATCGGATTCCGATACTTATCCCCTGTCACCGGGTAATCGCCTCTGGTGGGAAGTTAGGGGGCTTCTCTGCACCTCAGGGAACTTCACTCAAGCAGCATCTGTTGAATCTGGAGTCGCAGGCAATTCGATAACAAATCAGTGGCCGCTAACGAACCAGAGGAGAATTAAGAGGCAGCAAACTCCAGTCACGGATTTTCCTGCTGCATATCAAGCAGATTTTCGGGATGCTGTTTCAGAGACAGGCGCGGTTGTTTGTGGCTGCTGTGGAGCCGCGCGTCGGTGTTTTTGAGATTCCCGTTGTTCCAGCATTGCCTGCTCAAACATGAAGATTCTCTGACCCAGTCGGTCAATCCGTCGGCCTACTGAGGTGGAAGTCTGCTCCATGCCTGCTGAGACGAGAGTAATAACACCTAGAAACAACAGCATCTGCCCGGCTGTGCTGATGAGCCAGCCTGTGGAAGCATAGTTCGCTGGTCCGCCATAATAACCCCACAGAACGAGTGTCGTTCCAATTGTCAAAACCGCCACACCGCCATAGGCCATTAATTGGCCTACCAGTCCCAGCCAGTTTGGTCTTTGGTCATCTTCTTCAATCAGATCCTGAATATCACGATACTCTGAATACAATTGCGGGGTGACTGCTTGTGGAAATGAAACGGCTTCCTGTTGTTCGATGGATTCGTCAGGCACCTTATCTTCGATGGGAAATGCGGTTTCTCGATACGCTTCCACTGGTGCCTGCTGCTGAGGAGTTGTGGGCTGCTCTATTTCCCTTTCAGGCGGGGTTCGAGGCACATTTTCCAGAGTCGTTTTTTCCGGAAGATCGAATAGCGATGAAGTCGGTTGCGGCCGGGATTCCGATTTTGTCAAAGGTCCGTAAGGGTCCAGAACATCGCGGTTAGACCAGCGCGCCAACAACTCACGGGCTTCTTTGGTTTTGTCGCTAATTCGCGCAGCAGAGGTCGTTCCCAGATCACTGCTGCAGATCGCGCAATGAACCCGTTTGGAGTCTGCAGAAACTTCGGCAGCCACGTCAGACTGACAACTTGTGCACCACATAAGGCACCTGGTATTTTTAACTGAATAGTGAGAGAGGACTTAGGAGATGTCTGAAAATCTTTTTCTTCGGAGAGAGATGATGATTATCAATACTTGATCAATTCATGCAATACCGATTTGGGAGGAACGTCATGGCGTGTTCAAGTCATTGTTTTTATGGGTTTGCTTTTTGAGAGAAATGAAAAATATTTACGGAGTGTGAAATACTCCACAGATTGAACCTCGTAAGACGGTCATACTTGCTGTGTGACTCATGAGCAGAGACATGGTACCAGTCAAACTCATGAGATGATTTAGGGATGAGCCAGTGGTTTGAATCAGAGCCTGTCCCCAGACCGTAAACTCAATGTAAAAATTCAGGAGAAGTCGATGAAGTTGACCCGATTCGTAATGACAACCGCGTTGCTGGCAGCCATTGCCTTGGCTGGCCATTCGCTGAGTGCAAAAGAAACACAGACAAAACAATCCCCGGTGGCGATGAACGGAAATTGTGCCGTCTGCCTGGTCAAAGGCCAGAAAATTGTGAAAGGAAAACCAGAGCATGCAGTGCGCTTTGATGGGCAGACTTATCTGTTTCCATCAGAGGAAGTCAAAAAAGAATTTGCAGCCAATCCTGAAAAATATGTTCCCGCATTGAAAGGCGATTGTACGGTCTGCTTTGCCCACCATGATGGAGTTCGTAATCCCGGAAAGATGGAACATATGAGTTTCTATCAAGGCCGGGTTTTCTTATTTCCGAATGACAAGATCAAATCCGTGTTTGATCAATCTCCTCAAAAATATGCCGATGTCGATCTGGCCTGCGATGGAAAGTGCGTGGTCTGTAAAATTGATGGGGGAAAAGATGTCCCCGGCAAACCGGAATTCACTGCGATTTATCAAGGTCTGCGTTATCAGTTTCCCAGTCAAAGTGTAATGCAGAAATTTCAGGCGAATCCTGCGAAATATACAGCTCAGAAAAAAGAGGGACAACGCACGACTAGCACGACGGCTACAGAATCGCAAATGGTTTCCATTCAAGGAACCACCGGTTGTGCCGCTTGTGAATATGGAGTTCATCCCAAGCAAGACCCCAAACAGCTGGGCTTAGCTGTTAAAAGCGATGATGGGAATGTTTATGTTATTGAAGGCGCGCATAAGTCGCACTCCGATCTTTACAAAAGCCGCTTCCAGAGTTTGAAGCTCAGCGTCAAAGGGAAAGAAATTGCCCGCAAAGGAAAATTCGTCTGGGTTGTGCCTCAATCGATTGAAAAAATTCAGTAACTCATTCAAAAAAACAGCCTGCCACCTTAAAGGCCGCAGGCTGTTTTTGGGTTTCTAATGCTTACATCTGGCAGCGATACTGTTCCTCTCCCTTCCAACCTAAGTTGAGGAATTGCTGTCGGGTGTTTTTGTATTTAAGGCTGCAGAGTATATTGCGATGGATTGGATGAAAACCGATTTCGCTCATCCGCAGAAGAGAAGAAAACCAGTTTCTCACGATAGACACCACCTGCATGAGGATCGCCTTCGATGGCTTGATTCTTTTCTAATTGCGAAACACGGCAATTTCCTTCAAAAGCAGGCCAGTAGTGATCCGGGTTGGATTCGAACTTCCTTTTGTGTTGTGCTGAAGCAAAACACACCTTGTGCCCTTTGTAGTCAGAACTGAACTTCGGAACCCCTTCTACAAGCAGTTGATCGTCCAGCATGCTGACCAGGCAAATGCCCTTGAATGCAAATTCGGGAGCACTTTTTTTCTGGCTCATTTTTCGAATCGGCTGACGGGGACGAACCGGAGCTTCCTGTTCATGGTTCGCAAGACAAATTTTACTGAGATGTCCCTCCATTTCCCGAGCAGCAACATAGCCAGAAATCTTCTTCACGATTTTCAGTTGCGGAGTGATGATGACCGTCGTTGGTAAGCCGGAAACTCCGATGGCTTCGACCAATTCTGCATTTTGATCGGCATCTACGTGAATCGGAATAAAGCAGGAATTCACGTGTTTGATGACTTTAGGATTCTGATAAGTCTCTTTTTCCATTTTATGGCAAAACCCACACCAGGTGGCGCCAATTTGAATGAGCATGGCTTTTTCTTCAGTACGTGCCTGTTGCGCGGCTCGTTTTAAGTCGGTTTGCCATTTGATTTCTTCTCCCTGAACACATAGGGACAGTGATTGTATGAAGATCAAACTGAGGGAGAAAACAAGATAGTGTTTTGCACGCATAATAATCCCTTATAAAGTTGGCCCAAAAATCCTACACGGTTTACATATCGGTAATATTTGATGGTCTGTTCAGTTTGCAGGAATATTCTGGTTCATATTTTTGTAATTGATTTGAGGCTTGGAACGATTAGGGGAACCAGGCCACGAACAATAGCGGTACAAGCTTTCTATATTCGCTGTGTTGACACCACAGGATCGGTACTGCATGGAGGGTTTACACTCCACAAATTTCATCGTGCTGCTTGGCTATTCAGCCCCCAGTTATAGTCCAGAAACTTCACGCTCAAATTCTGGCTCGTGAGTAGCGCTCTTGAGGATTCCGGAACAAATTTAGCAAGATAGCGAAGTTGTTCTGATTGTGTTGATCCGAAATCTGTTGCAAACCAGTCCAAAATTGAACTGAGGTAGATGGTTTTAGTAGTTGGATTGACTCGAAAATGTTTCTTCTGCTGAAAAAAGTCGACTGCATTTGCCGTTAATTGGACATTGACTTTTTCCGCTGTGTAGGCTTCGTTTCTCAGCTTCGGACAGCCAATCGAAGCACAGACAGTCGCAAAATGAATACGGGGCTCATTTATCTTACGTAAAATTTCATGTTCTATTTGGTTTAAAGAGTAGTTTTTTGCTCCAACAATCAGAGGAAGGTCGTTCCAGATGTTATATCCAAACACTTTAGCCGTATGATTGCGAATACTGGATGTCGGATAAACCTGTATAATGCCTTCCAGTGTTAAGGCATTATATGCATTAATCCAGAATGCCAGTTGTGCGTGTTTCGGTGTTGCCAGACGTGGATTCGCGCGGCTGAGCAACTTGAGATAGTTCTGCAGTGCCAACCGGTCAGCCTGGGACGCTTTCCAATCTCGATAATTAACAAGGCCTTCTGAATCCACATACTTTTTCAGTAACTGGTCAAAACTGCTGTGATCAATCTGTGCCATCGAGGTCTGTTGATTGGCAGGCCAGCGTTGGCCCAAAGGCGCAGCTGCCTCGACACGATGGCTTTGAGTTAGACTTAACAGCATGATCCCGAACATGTGAATTACTGGTAGCGAGAGCGATTTCAATCCTGACATAAATCCTGCGATCCTTCATAAATCGTGAGAGTGGTTTGCATCTGATTTCATTATCGAGTTTCCTGAAAAATGAATCTGTGAGTTAGCCCACAACGCTAACGAACGCTGCCATGTTTCAAGGACCTATGTGTTGCAAAGCATCGAAAATTACGCGAGTTATCAAAAGCAGTCCAATTAAAAAGAAGTGGGAATTTTCGGTGAAATCAAGTATCCGCCGTTTAAATTTGTCAGGAAATGTGAGATAACTCACAGAACAAAAGGGGATATCTGATTACTCTAGAATCCTTGTAAGAATTTTCCTCCTCCAACAACAACCATGAGGTAATTAATGAAACGCCCTGAAATCAATCGTCGTGATTTTAGTCGACTGACTTTTGCAGCATTTGGCGGAATGGTCGCCGGCTCCATGATCGGTTGTCAGAAACAGGCCCCGCCAGCTCCCAAAGCTGCTGAGGCAGGCAGTGAAACGAAAGATGATCATGCTGACCACGATCATGCTGACGATGACAAGAGCGACAAAGATGTCAGTCTGTTGATGAACGAACCACATGTCTGTCGTGGTTTGAATTCCTGTAAAGGAACATTCGCTGGGGTGGAAAATGATTGTGCTGGTCTGGGGGCCTGCGCTTCTGTGGCTGAACACGCTTGTTCTGGCGCAAATGAATGTAAAGGCCAAGGGGGCTGTGGTACAAATCCCGGAATGAATTCCTGTAAGGGAAAAGGGGGCTGCAGTGTGCCTTTGATGGAAGACGCCTGGAAACTGGCCCGTGCCGAATTTGAAAAAGGAATGGAAAAAGCAGGCAAAAAAGTAGGTCCTGCGCCCGCTGCTAAAAAGTAAATCATATTAATGCTACAAGGAAAGTGGGCTCCTGGATCAACACGATCAATCAGGAGCCTGCTTTTGTTGTGAGTCTGAATTCAAAATCTTTTCGATGTTCTAGAGCGCATCATATTTTACTCTAGCGTGTCTCAATCGAATATACTCGGTCCGAATGACCTTGGAGACGCTACAGTAAAACGGGACACAGTCTAGCGAGAAATCATCGTCGAAGGGAAGGAGCTGTGATACATGTTAAAACCACGCCTCGGACATGAGAATCTGGGTTTGGGAGTGGGACTGCGAACCGTGCACTTCTCACATATTTTGGAACAGCAGCCCGAAGTGGACTGGTTTGAGGTTATCTCAGAAAACTTCATGGACTCTGCCGGCAAACCCCGGAATATTCTGGAACAGATCGCAGAACGTTATCCGGTTGTAATGCATGGCGTTTCCCTTTCGATTGGAAGTACAGACCCACTCAATCGCGCGTACCTGAAAAAACTGAAATCATTGGCTGAGTCAATCAACGCGCGCTGGATTTCGGATCATGTCTGCTGGACCGGCGTCGCAGGCCGCAATACACACGATCTCCTGCCAATTCCCTACAATGAAAGTACGCTTTCCCATCTTGTCAAACGTATTCAGATCGTCCAGGACATTCTGGAACGTCCTCTTGTTCTGGAAAATCCAAGCAGTTATTTAGAATTTCAGGACTCCACAATGACCGAGTCCGAATTTGTCTGTCGCATGGCAGAAGACGCCGATTGTGGCTTATTGCTGGATGTGAATAACGTGTATGTCTCCAGCGTGAATCATGAATTTGATCCTGTCGAATACATTGAAGCAATCCCTGCCCAACGTGTTGTACAATGTCACCTGGCAGGACACACGAACTGCGGGACCCATTTGATTGATACGCATAACGGGAAGGTGATTGACCCTGTCTGGAACCTGTTTCAATTAATGCACCAGAGAACCGGCGGTGTATCGACCCTGCTCGAGTGGGATGCGGATATTCCCCCGTTTCCTGTCGTGCATGAGGAAGTCCTGAAAGCACGAAAATATATGAATGAGAACTTGCCTGCTTGCGATCAACCTGTTCAAGCAGAAACGGTCGCGAATACATCCTCAACGGCTATCCCTCACCCGGCTTCGTTTATTGTGGCTGAAGTCGAATGAGTCACGAATCACGTACCCTGGATCAAATCCAGCACTGGATGCAAACTGTCATCAGTTGGCCCGCCGGAGTCGAAGCAGGCATCGCTTCTGAAGCAGCCCAAAGTAAGATCCCTTTGGAAAGTGACGCATTGGATACGGTTGTCACTGCCTCCAGTCAAATGACAAGTCTGGAACGGATGGGAATTTATGCGAACGCCTACTATGCCCGCCTGCTGGAGTGTTTGAGCGAGGAATATCCGGCTCTCGTCTGTGCGATGGGAAAGACGGCCTTTGGCGCATTTAGCATGGAGTATCTACAGAACTATCCCCCCTCCAGTTATACACTCGGCGAATTAGGAGCCCACTTCCCCCAGTTTTTACGCGAGCACAGGCCTCCTGCAGAGGAAGAAGCAGTGAACTGGACCGATTTCCTGATTGAACTTGCCACGTTAGAACGCATTTATAGCGAAGTCTTTGATGGTCCCGGTATCGAACAGGAAACACTTCTGACTGCGGAATCATTGAATTCCATCAAACCGGAAGACTGGCCCGCGCTGTCTCTGAAGATGGCTCCCTGTTTTCGGCTGCTACAGTTTCAGTTTCCTGTTCACGAGTTTATAACCAATGTGAGACAGGGCAACGCAACACCCATCCCGGAGCAGCAGACTACATATCTGGCGATTACGCGCAGAAACTTCATTGTGCGTCGTGAAGCAATCACCCAGGCGGAGTATTTTTTGCTCTCAAAGATACAGCAAGGTCTGAAATTGGGAGACGCGATCACTCTCTTCGCAGAATCAGGTCTCATGGAACCCGATGAGTTGGGCCTGCAACTTCATCAATGGTTCAAGTCTTGGACTACCGCCGCTTATTTTATTGCTGTCTGTCCTCAGTGATCCGGACTCAAGAACAGGCTTGGGACGGCTGGTTTTCCAGAACGACGCCGAGAAATCTTCACATCAAGAATCGTTGAAGTCTTTCGGCTGAATCATTTCCTCAAATGAGCCCGATCTGAAAGATCTCTAATTTTTACTCAAAATCGCGCCTGTTACACAATTTAGGTAACACAAGACGGTTGGGTTGAGGTTGTGTGCGGTTTTTCCTGCCAAACTTAGTGATTTATGGTCAATCTGCGTCTGCTGGGGGGCTGTTTTTCACTTCTGAAGAACGGCAGCTTAAACCGCCAGTACGCCCCGCATTGACACAAAATCGGCTCGGAATTACAGTCCCGACTTAGAAATTTGATAAACGGATTGAATTCAGTATTTTCTTTATTTTTCAAATGATTTGATTTGCAGGTTGGCTGTCAGGGAGGGCGGCAATATGAAGGGCATCATAATGTGTTGCGTTGCGATATTGCCGGCTTTTGAGATCACGGGATGTACCCATCGTACACCTCTGCCTCCTGTGGCTATTAATTCGCCTGCTCCGATTCCACAATATCCAGCTCAGGCTTCCCAGCCAGTCCCCAATGCTCCCTTAGTGATCACGCCGCCGACCATCGCCATTGAACCGCAAAACCCCTGGAAACCTGACGCGGAATTGCGTGAATGGGAATATATTGTGATCCATCATACTGCTTCTACTACGGGCAGTGTGGAGAGCATTCACGAACTACATAGCAAGAAAAAAGACAAATCCGGCAACTCATGGCTTGGCATTGGTTATCACTTCGTCATTGGAAATGGAAACGGCATGCCCGATGGGGCGATCGAGCCTACATTCCGCTGGCGCGAACAGATGCACGGGGCACATGCAGGACAAAATAAATATAACCAGAAAGGGATTGGCATTTGCCTGGTTGGAAATTTTGAAAATGAACCTCCTTCGGAAGCACAATTGGCAGCTGTCAAGAAGCTGGTTGGCGTTCTCAAAGCAGAGTACAAAATTGCCAGCGAAAATGTACAAGGGCATCGCGATGTGAAAGCAACGGCCTGTCCCGGAAAATACTTCCCCATGAGCGAAGTGGCTGCTGCAGTTGACCTGCCCGTGTATGGGGCCCTATCCCCACGAACTCCAGCTCTGTCCACATCATTCTAATAAGCGACTGTTCCTCCCCCACATTTAAGACTTACCTCAGATTCAATCACTGAAAGTAAAATGACAATGGATTATACGCAGCGTCTTAAATGGATTGAAAAAGTATTCAATGCAGAGAGAGCGGGGATCACGCATGCCCAGCCCCCGGACAGATTGATGGGAGATGCTGGCCCGTCAGATGCCGCGGCTTCAAACCCCACGATCAATTTACCGGTTAAGCATATCTCCTTGTTTCGCCCGGAACACTACGAACCTGGATACGCCTATCCCCTGGTCATCTGGTTGCATCCCGATGCGGGCTCTGAACACGATTTACATGAAGTCATGCCACAAATCAGCCTGCGGAATTACCTGGGACTCTCGTTCCGTGCCCCCGCCATTGATCCTGCTGCCCCTGCGAATGGGTATCATTGGCCCGACAGCCATCTTTACGTAAAACAGTTTGCGGACACGATCCAGCAGACCGTTCAGGAACTGAAAAAGGTTCTCAATATTCACGAAGGACGCATCTATCTGGCAGGCACAGGAACAGGCTGTTCGATTGCGACAAAGTTACTCATGCAAGAACCCCACTTTTTTGCAGGAGCCGCTTTGATGAAGGGGCACTTCAATAAAACAGACTTTCAATGTGTACCCAGCGTCAACCTGAAAGGGAAACGAATTCTTGTCGACCATCAAATCACCAACGACTCTGGCAGCCAGATCTCATCCCAGTGGGTCACTCGGATGTGGAACACGACTGGCGCAGAAACGCAATCCGTGAATTCACTGAAGTCTGAAGCGAACAGCGAATCGGCGCTGCTGTCGGCTCTGGATCGATGGATCATGGAAGGGATCTCGACAGCCTGGCTCGTTTAACGACCGCGAAAGATTGATCTCCCGATCTGTCCGTTTGCTGTACGTGTACACTGTTGATTGCGACGATTAATCCGTTTATGCAGAAGTTTCCTGTTGTGAGGCCCTTAATCAGTCCGATGATTAAAGTGGAATCCTGAATAACTCAGAATTCCGTTCGCTGAAACACGAATTCAGCCCAAGCGGGCTGATTGCTTTAATCTACTGACTGGCAAGGAGAGAACTATGATGGTGCGGCGTCTCATGCTCGCAGGATTGTTCCTGTTTGTGGTTGGGTTGGCCACGTCTACTTTTTCGCCTTCCGATGCAATGGCGGCCGGTAGAGGACAACCCACTGACTGGAATCGATTTTACCACTACCCCTATGTCTATTATCCCCAAAACTTCCAGAAACCACAGGGTAGCTATGACAATCTGTATTACCGGTATCCGGAAAATATGAGAATTCCTGTTTACAACAAGGCTTGGCATAATTTTTATCCGAGTGAACGTCCCTACCACAAAGGGAATCACTTCAAACTGGATGTGTTTTAGGATCTCGCACACGAATGTGTTGTGTGCTTCGGCATCAAATATCAAATATCAAAAGCAAAGACACTCACGGCTAAAAATATTTTGAATACATACTCTCTTCTGAAAGTGTGTTTTGATTTGAGCGCTAGTTGCTCCTGAGCAACACTACAGCCTGCGAATTTATTCGCAGGCTTTTTTTATTCCCCAGGTTCAATTACGATTTCTGACCGTTCTCCTTTTCAGAATCACTGCCAACTTTCTAAAATTGAACAATCGAAGTTCACGCTCGTCCCGAAGCATTCCTCTGACAGGTATGGTACCTGAGACCCTCACCCCGGTCGCATGATCGAGTGAGTGGCGACCATTATGATCCGGCAGTCCCTATGTCCAATGAAAAAACCGAAGGCTTGATTATACGTCTGGCTGACTTTAGTGAGTCCAGCAAAGTCATTACCTGGTTTACCAGGGACTTTGGAAAGACTGCGTCTTTGGCGAAAGGTGCAAAAAGGCTGAAAAGCTCATTCGAGGCTGCTATTGACTTGCTTGCCACTTGTCGGATAGTCTTCATCCGAAAATCTTCCGGTGGGCTTGATATATTGACCGAAGCCCAGCTGGTGAATCGTTTTCGTCCTTACCCTGGAAATCTTTCCAACCTGTATGTGGGCTACTACATTGCCGAGTTATTAGACGCTCTGACTGAGGAATATGATCCTCATCCAGAATTATATGATGCGGCGTTTGCAGTATTACAACACCTGCAGGAGCATGATGATTTTCAGAAATCGTTGATAAAATTTGAGTTAACCATATTAGAGGAGATCGGTCAGCTTCCTCAATTCGAATACTGTGCCGGGTGCAGTCAAGAATTAGGGCAGCTGGAATCGTATCTTTATGACGCGAATAACGGCGGCCTGTATTGCCAACATTGTGAGCAACAGCGACACGGAAATGTTCGTGTTTCCCGAGGCTCAATTACGGTATTACAAAAGCTGTCAAAAGAGAATACACTACTTTCCCAGCGATTGAACTTATCCCTTCAACAACAACGAGAGATTCGACAATTGCTGTCCACAACCATGTCTCATATCCTGGGGCGTCGTCCTAAAATGGCGCCCTACCTACAACTATAAACAATTCATTTCCTCCGGGTGGAAGTCAGGGATGACCATGTCCACTTATGACTTAAAAAATAACTCTTCATACGAGTCGCGTACGATCCGCCATGGAATTATTCTGGCACTCTGCGGATTGATCTCAGGCTGCGCTATGTTTGGAGAACGATCTTCCGATTTTTCTGCCTTGAAACCACCTTGGTCGAAAAAGAGCGCAGTAGATGATCCGACGATCGAAGGAGTGCAGGGGCCCATGCAGCGCGTCATGCAGACCGCACTCTGGAAGAAGAAAAAAAATTCGACGTTCATAGAACCTGCTTTAGGAGCGGCTGAATACAAACAGGCAAACGAAAAATTCCAGGCCAAAGAATTTAAAAAGGCCGAGAAGCAATTCAAAGCCATCGTCAAAAAATACAAAAATGATCCAATCAAGGAAGATGCTCAGTTCATGGTGGCGGAATGTCAATATGAGCAAAAAAAATACGCGTGGGCACAGGATAGCTACGACCAACTATTAATTGATTTTCCCTCTACACGGCATTTGGACGACACCACAAAACGACTGTTTACCATTGCCCGTTATTGGCTGCAGGAACCATCTATTGTCACCGGCAATGATATTCAGCAGGTCAATCTGGAAACTCCTGGTGTAGACAGGCCAGAAGTCGCCAGTGACGGAAAGAAACGGAAATCACGCTGGGCACTGCTTCCTAATATGTTTGACCGCTCGCGTCCTGTGTTTGATACAGAGAATCGGGCTCTGGAAGCATTGAAATCAATCTGGCTGCATGATCCCACGGGGCCGCTGGCAGACGATTCACTGATGCTGACGGCCAGCCATTATTTGAAACAGGGGCGCTACATGGACGCCGACCGTACATTCAGCCTGCTCCGTGAAGAATATCCCAAAAGCCCGCACCTCAAAGATGCGTTCATGCTGGGAACTCACGTCAAACTCATGTCCTATCAGGGGCCTCAGTATGACGCCACGGTCCTGAAAGACGCGGGACAACTCAAAGAGACTACCATGCGACTCTTCCCCGAATCCGAACAAGCGCGGCTCAAGGAAGAACTGAAAAAAATTGAGAAAGCAAAAGCCAAGCGAGACTGGGAAACCGTTCAATATTGGATGCGACGCAGTAAACCAAAGTCGGCCGCCATTTATTGTAACCTGCTGATCGAAAATCATCCCACGTCTAGCTTTGCAAATCAGGCCCGAGAATTACTGGCAGAATTAGGCCAGGAAAATACGAACCATCTCTGGGCAAATTACGCTAAGCCAAAACCGAGGGGAGTGGAAGAACCGGAACCGAAACGTTCGTTTATTCCAGACCTGCCGGGCCTGCCGGCATTTGGAAAAGCAGATACGACTCCGGTGAGAACCCCACCAAAAACACCAGCCACCAATCAGGGTTTGGAACCCCCGGCTCGGTTGAGATTAGATGAATTAGATGAACCAATTAGAAGAATTCCGCTCGAAGAAGATGCGGAACCGGCAAGAGTCAAACTTTAATTTCGGTGATTTCGTGGCAGGAAAACTGATTTCTGTTGAATAAATTCATGGAACGTTTTGTGGTCAATTTGTTGTTGCTGCTGTCATTATTGCCAATTAATTTGACAGGCTGCGGGTATACGGTCGGTAATTCCTATCAACCCGATGTGCAGACCGTTTACGTACCCATCTTTGAGAACAAGACATTTCGCCGTGGATTTGAATATCAGTTAACAGAAGCCGTCCAACAGAGAATTCAATCACGCACACCCTTTCGCCTGGCGAAGGGCGTCGAAGCAGATACCAGACTCACTGGCACCATTAAACAAATCGACAAAAATGTCTTAGGCACAACCCAGAATAATGATCCGAGAAATCTAAATTTGAAGTTTGTAGTCGAGGTGACCTGGGAAGACATGCGTAGTGGAAGAATTCTATCTCAACAACAGGTTCCCATCACTGCGGATGTGGTAAATTTAGTCTCACAGGCCTCGTTTGCACCGGAAGTCGGGCAATCTCTGGCAACAGCGACCAAATCTGCCACAGATAATTTAGCAAACCAGATCGTCCAATTAATGGAAGCCCCCTGGTAAACAGACAGACAAACTTGGATAGTCAGTAATTTTGATTCCTGCTACACTTCGACCACGCGTTGTTACAAATTAATTCAAAACGAACAACAACAATAATCAACCCCCCACCTCACTAAATTGACCTATCTTCTTCAATAGCACGGATTGCGAAATCATATCGGGCCATACGCCAGTTTCACTGGCACGTCGATCAGCCAGACCGGCAATTCAGGAAGGATTTGGATAACACATGAAATCGAAACTTGTTTTACATCAAAGTGCTCTCGCTTTCACCTGTTGCACCGCATTAATACTGCTGCTGATCAACAACGCGTCACAGGCACAGGTAGAACCACGGAAACAACGTCCCAATCCCGCTGATGCTGTTCTCAAGGTACAACAGTTATCTCCCGCATTGGAAAAAGTCCTGAAAGACTGGGAAACCGAATCAAAAAAAATCGTAAAACTGGAAGGCAATCATACCCGTCACTGGTATGACGATGTATTCCAGGTAGAAAAACTGTCTGAAGGTAAGTTCTATTACGAACAACCTGATAAAGGGCGCATTGATATTACCGGAGTCAAAGTTCCCAAAGGCGCGAAAGGTCAGAAACTTAACAAGCAAGGTAAACATTACCAGCTCAAACCGGGCGACAATGAACGCTGGATCTGTGATGGGCAGCGAATATTTTCTATCAATGAAGATCAAAAATTCTATGAAGTTTACCCGATCCCTCTGAACCGTCGTGGGGAGAATATTATGGAAGGGCCACTCCCCTTCCTGTTTGGCATGCCGGCTGAGACTGCCAAAAAACGCTACTTCTTGAAGCTACTGGAGAATACTCCCCAGCGGATCATCATTGCGGTCAAGCCACGCCGACGCGCCGATGCGGCCAACTACAGCGAAGCAAAAGTCATGTTAAATCCAGAGACCTTTTTGCCCAGTGCAGTACAGTTGATTCATCCGGGAGGAAATCAGTCTACGGTTTATACATTTGGAAAAGTGGTTGCAAACAAAAAAAGAGGGTTCTTCGGCGATCTGTTTGGAGAAAAACCTTTTAGTCCGGACCTGGATGACTATCAGTTACAGGGCAAAGTCGCTGCGGTGGCCCCAGGCCAGAACCCCCCAAAGCAGGCTCCACAGGTGGCGTTCAAAGTGCCTTCCACAATCGGCAGAGATTACAAGGCGGCGACAAAATTGTTGCTGCAGATGGGATTTAAACCGGAAGTTCATCCGGGGAATCCTGCAGAGAAACCGGGAGAACGCAAGTATCACGTATATCGACAGAAACCGCAGCCTGGAACAGACGCCCAAAAAGGCGATACCATTCATCTTCTGCTGTATACTGATCCGGAAGCGAACGCATCTAAAAAATAGAGCGTAATTGAACCACGTAATTGAACCACAGAGACGCGGGACCTTTAAGGCTCTTGGAATTCGTTCCAAGGGCCTTAATTATTGCGGGCGCGCATGGCACGCTGGATGTCCATGCGTGCCGAATCTTTTTTGAGCTTCTCGCGTTTGTCGTGTAACTGGCGTCCTTTGGCGATTCCCAGTTTCACTTTCACCAGACCGCGTGAAAAATAAACGCTTAAAGGAATCAGCGTCAGGCTCGATTTCTCGCCTTGCTCTGCAAACTTCTTGATCTCTGCTTTTTTCATCAACAGCTTGCGCGGGCGACGGGACTGGTGATTCATCGTGTTGGCCTGTGGATACAAGGCAATGTCACAATTATATAACCAGACTTCGCCATTCAGCATCCGGGCAAATGCTTCTTCGATGGAAATCTTATTTGCGCGGATACTTTTGACTTCGCTGCCAGCCAGAACAATGCCACAGTCCAGCGTATCCAGGATCTCATAGTTGTGCCTGGCTTTGCGATTCCGGCAGACGGTACGCGAGTTGGGGTCTTCTTTCGAAGCACTCTTTTTTCCTTTTTTACCCATTGCCCAAATCTCCACCCGCTGACAGACCAAAACTACTACAGACTCTTAATTGATGATACATCTTGTTTTCAAACTGAAGTTGACCGAACTGGAATGAACCCGGTGCTACGATTTAAAACCGACACAGGTCTCTGCCAACAGGTTCGGCATTTTTTATTTGTTAATGATTGTCCTGTCTGACTTGAACCTGCAGCGCTCCCAGCATGCGGGTGATCTGTTTTTCCTTGCGGGAAATGAAAGGCACATTATCCAGCACAATCGCTCGAGGTTCATTCCGGGGATGCAGTACCAGCCGCCCTGATCGCAGCAGGATATATTCAAAGATATCACTGATTTCTTTGTCAATTTTCAGATTCGGAGCGGAAAACCGTTCGAGATCGCTTAAAAAACCGTGGTGATGCAGTAGTTCGTTGCCTCTCACTTCCCAATAATCAAAGCGGACGCTGATGGCCACGCCTACAAAGATCAGCCCCAGGATTCCAGAAAACATCCAATACATTTGCGAATTGGCCCAGGGACGTAAACTTTTCAGAAAGTTGGTCAAGGCAGGTACGATGTCAGGGTTGAACCGTAACAGCATCCAGATGCCCATAAATACGGCGACTCCCAGAAAGAACAGGGTCAGCGATGTCGTCCGCGGGAAGTCAAAAGCAAGCACTGTGAAATTTAAACCGAACACGACCAGAAATATCAACGCCATGACTTCCGCCATGTGTTCACGATCACCGCCAATGTATGCTGACTCGCCTGCAATCGTCATGAAAATCGCTGCCACAATCGACACGATTAATGTCGGATAGAGGAACACGATTTTGGGATACGAAATTAAATAGATACTGGAAGGCGTATCATCGGCGTGGGAACCCTGATTTAGTTCCTGCTCGCCACTGGTAGTGGAATCATCAGCCATTATTGAATCCCTTATCTGTAATCGCTTGTTTACTCAACTGCTTTCAAGGCACGATGCGGGCTCTGAGTCTTCTGAAACGCTTTCCATTCTGAAAAGGATCACAAAACCAGCAACAACTTCTCAAATTTGATGTGATTTCAGCGATGGCATCCAGCCACAAATGCCGCTTTCACAACGCAATCTTCCTGAAGACAGCCCTGCATCATCAGACCGGCAATAGTAGACGTGATCAAACAGGACTTCAAGCCTGATACTTGTCCAGAAAGTGATGCTGGACCCGGAACATAAGTCATTTGATTGAACCTCCTGAAATACATGCCCTTTCGAATCAAAACGGTACTATTTTTATCTGTTGGAACGATTATGCGTGAAAATAGGTCTATTTTGTATAAAATATATAAAGAAAGATATATATAATATATAAATAACAAAAGTAAGGGCTTATCACGCTTTCGGTTCCTTGGTAAATATTAATATATGAGACAACGACTAAATAGAACAATTCGTTTCGCGTCTGTTTTCGGGATCTGTTTTTTAGCGATCTTTTCTGCGCAGCAATCACTGTCTGGCGCTGAACAGGTAGATTACCTGAAAGAGATCAAGCCGATCTTTGCTGAGAAATGCTATGCCTGCCATAGTTCGCTTAAACAGGAAGCAGAGCTGCGTCTGGAAACGCGCAATCTGATGCTGAGGGGGGGCGATACCGGAACAGCGATTACCCCTGGCAAACCGGATCAGAGTCTGTTGCTGGAACGCATCATGGCCGAAGCAGACGAGCAGATGCCTCCTCCGGAGGATGGTTCCCGTCTGTCTGAACACGAAATCAAGTTGATCAAGACCTGGATCATGCAAGGTGCGGTCTCTCCCAAAGAAGAAATTCCTGGTAGTCCCAGAGATCACTGGTCGTTCCGCCCACCGGTAAAAACAAAAGTCCCACTGCTTCCCTCTGATTCGGCAATGCAAAATCCGATCGACGCCTTTCTGGCAGTCCAACGGAAGCGACAGGCATTTGTCACAGTCAAGCCCGCATCCAGACGGGTCTTGTTGCGACGCGTTTATCTCGACTTGATTGGATTACCGCCGACGCAAACAGAGATTCAGGATTTTTTGAATGATTCCGACAACGACGCCTACGAAAAAGTGGTTCAAAATTTACTGGCAAGTCCGCAATATGGCGAACGCTGGGGCCGACACTGGATGGATATCTGGCGCTATACCGACTGGTACGGACTGGGTAAGCAACTGCGGTACAGCCAAAAACATATCTGGCATTGGCGTGATTGGATTATTGAGTCATTAAACCAAGACAGTAGTTATGCAGAGATGGTTCAGGATATGCTTGCCGCAGACGAGCTCAAACCAACCGACCACGCAGCATTACGTGCGACCGGTTTTCTGGCCCGACATTATTATTTGTTCAACCGTACGACCTGGCTGGACAGCACTCTGGAACATACCTCGAAGGCATTTCTGGGGCTGACAATGAATTGCGCCAAGTGTCACGATCACAAATACGATCCGCTGACACATCAGGATTACTATCAGATGCGGGCGATTTTCGAACCGTATCAGGTGCGCCTGGATGCACTGCCGGGGGAAACGAATCTGGAGAAAAATGGTCTCCCCCGGATTTTCGATGCACACGCTGATGCTAAAACATACATCCACATTCGCGGCAATGAAAAAGATCCTGATAAAAGCACAAAACTGAAACCGGCGCCTCCCGAACTGTTCACGTTCGACTCATTTAAGATTACTCCGGTTGTTCTGCCAACAGAATCACATCATCCCGCCCTGCAAGATTTTGTTCTGAAAGACCAGCTCAAAGCAGCCGCAGCCAAAATCGCGACTGCGCAAAAAGCGTTTCAGCAAGCCAAACAACAACTGGCTGAGTTAGAGCAGAAATCTCAAACCGAACTGGTCCAGCAGAAGCCCAGTGAAAAAGAAGAGCCGTTTCTGGTTGACGATTTTAAGAAAAACAATCCGCAGTTCTGGACGAGGGGACCCGGCCAGTGGGCTTATCGGGATGGAAAACTGGTTCAAACAAAAACCGGTTATGGTCGTGCTTATTTGCGTTCACAGCATGATCATCCGCAGAATTTTAAAGCGAAGTTCAAATTCAAAACCACTGGCGGTGACAAATGGCGTTCGGTCGGGCTCGCCTTCGATGTCAACGGTCAGCGGGAAAAGATGATCTATTTGAGTGCCGTAAAGCCAGGTTCAAAACTTCAGATTTCTTACAACGATGGTTCCAGGTCCGTATACCCCGCAGAGGCACGGCATGGATGCGAGGTCAATCTGAATGAACTGTATGAACTTGAAATTAAAGTCCGCGACCAACTGGTTAATGTTGCTCTGAATGGAGAACACGCCATTTCCTACAGGCTGCCCTTCCAACGGGAATCTGGAAAAATCGACCTGCTGGCTTTTGACGCCGCTGCAGAATTTGAGATGGTCAACATCACATCGCTTTCATCCAGTGAGACATTGATTGACGGAAAACAATCTGTAAAGCCTTCCTTAAATCTGGCGAAAGCAAAATCAAAAGTCGCTGAACTGTCACTGAAAACGGCCCAACTCTTTAAAGAGTCTCTACAGAGCGCCTACGCTGCTGAGAAAGCCCGCTATTCGGAACAGTCCGATTCTGAGCAAGAGTCACTCAAACAGACCGCGGCACTGGCGGCAAGAAAATACGAATTGGCTGTCGCGGAACAAAAGCTCGCTCAAGCAGAAGTGAAGGCAGAAACTTCGACAGGCGCAGCGAAGAAAAAAGTGGAGAAAGAAATCGCGGCCGCCCAAAAACAGGTCAAAACAGCAAAGCAGGCGGCCAGTAAACCCGGAGAAAAATACATGCCCGTTCGGGCCTCGCTCAAAGCGCTGGAAGGACCGGCGGAAAAAGAGGCATCGCGATTTCAGCCTTATCCCGAAACCAGTACCGGACGTCGTTCAGCGTTCGCCCGATGGATTACGCATCGTAAGAACCCGTTAACGGCCCGAGTCGCCGTGAATCATATCTGGCTGCGACACTTCGGTCAGCCGCTGGTGGAAGAGGTCACTGACTTCGGACTGCGTTCCAAACAGCCGTTACAGCATCAATTACTGGATTGGCTCGCTGTTGATTTCATGGAGCATGACTGGAGCATGAAGCATCTACATGAATTGATGGTTACTTCCAAGGCCTATCAACTCGGCAGTTCCACGATCGGCGCTGATCCCCACACGCTGGAAAAAGATCTGCAGAATCAATATTACTGGCGTCGTAATGCCGTGCGAATGGAATCAGAAGTCATTCGGGATAGTCTGCTCCATCTGGCTGGAGAATTGGATCTAACCAGAGGAGGCCCGACTATTGATCCGGACAAAAACCTCGATAGTAAACGTCGCAGCTTGTATTTTACGACCTCCCGCGATGCCACAGATAAATTTCTCAGCATGTTTGATGCCGCAGATATCTTTGCCTGTTACCGCCGAAATCAAAGCGTAGTTCCTCAACAGGCATTGGCGCTGGCGAACAGTAAAGTTTCTCTTCAGATGGCCCGCAAAATTACCGAGCGAATTCGAACAGAACATCCCGAAATGAGCGATCAGGAATTTATCAAGCTCGTTTATGAGAAAATTCTCTGTGTGGCGCCAACGCCCCAGGAATCCGCTCTCTGTTTGAGCGCATTAGCTGAAACACAGTCTGCATTGAAGATAACGAAAACTAAGAATCCAACACAGCGATCGCGTGAAAATCTGGTTCACGCTTTACTCAACCATAACGATTTCATCACGATTCGATGAAGGTGCGTCATGAATATACAGAACTCTTTACCGAATTCCGCAAGCGGCCTTCCACGCCGTAGTTTTCTCACGAGCCTCAGCTCGGGTCTCGCCGGTATTTCGCTTGCTTCCTTGTTGCAGGATGAGCAGCAAGCCCAGGCTTCGTCGGCGCATGTTCCGCCTGACGGAAATGCCCATTTTCCGCCCAAAGCGAAAAGCGTCATCTGGATGTTCATGCGGGGTGGCGTCAGCCATATGGAAAGCTTCGACCCGAAGCCAATGCTGACCAAATACGCGGGGAAGTCCATTAACGAAACTCCCTGGAAAGGTGTGCAAGAGTCTGAAAAACTGAAAAGAGTTCGCGTGGTCGTCGTCAACGATGCGAACGGACAACAGCGGAATAAGATTTATCCACTGCAAGTTGGTTTTAAAAAATATGGCGAGAGTGGTATCGAAGTCAGCGACTGGTTTCCTCACATTGGTAACTGCGTTGACGATCTCTCCATCGTGCGTTCCATGTGGACGACGGATGACAATCATGGTGCGCAGGTTCAATTCCATTCCGGGCGTCACATGCTGGATGGTCGGGTGCCAACCATTGGTGCCTGGATTAATTACGGTCTGGGATCACTGAATCAGAATCTGCCGCAATTCATCAATATGGGGCCACGTTATTTTGATGTGAGAGACGGACATTATCTGGGGCCCGCTTACGATTCCGTGCCTCTCAAAGTCGATCCGAAAAATCCGCTACCCTATGCCAAACCGGAACTGGATCTCACCACGGAAGAACAAAGAATCGAGTTCTCGCTGATCAACCAGCTCAACCGACTCAGTTCCGAAAAATATCCGAATGACAGCACGCTCCAGGCACGAATTAAATCGTATGAATTAGCATTTCGCATGCAATCGGCGGTGCCTGAAGTGATTCAATTCGACCAGGAAACGAAAGAGACGCAGGACCTTTATGGATTAAATAATCCCGCCACCAAGCCGTTTGGAATGCAATTGCTGGCCGCGCGGCGGTTTGTAGAGAAGGGCGTTCGCTTCATTCAGATTATGCATGGTTCGGGTGCAGCCGGTGCCTGGGATTCGCACTCCAATTTGAAAGCAAGTCACTCTAAACTGGCAATGCAGGTGGATCAACCGGCGGCGGGCCTGTTAAAAGATTTGAAACGCCGCGGTTTGCTGGAAGATACGATTGTGGTGTTCGCCACTGAATTCGGACGCACACCTGGTTCGCAAGGCAGCAATGGTCGAGACCACCATCCGTACGGGTTTTCGATCTGGATGGCGGGCGGAGGCATAAAAGGGGGTGTGGCGCATGGCACGACGGATGAACTCGGTTTCCATGCAGAAGAACATCCCCACTATGTGACTGACGTGCACGCCACCCTGATGAAACAATTGGGCTTGAATGCCCACCGTCTGGAAGTGCCAGGACAAAAACGACTCGAAATGGATTTTGGCCACTCTATCGACGAAATCATCGCTTAACCTCTATAATAGATCATTTGCGACACTCTTGAATCGCGGGTGAATTTATTCTGTGCACGGTTGATGCGAAAGGTTTCTCTATGTTTCGTCTCGTATGTATTGCTTTGACGTTGGTCAGCGTTCCATTCTTTTTCAGTACTGAATCCGTTTCTGCGAAAACGTATCGGGTTTATTTCCTGGGTGGCCAGTCCAACATGGATGGTTATGGATATGTCAAAGAGTTACTGCAAGATCTCAACCAGCCGGTTCCGGGAGTCATGATCTTTCATGCGAATCCAAGCCCTGATGGCGTGCCCGTTGATGGCCGTGGCATCTGGTCTGAATTAAAACCGGGGCATGGAGCGGGTTTCAAATCGGATGGAACAGCAAATACCTATTCAAACCGCTTTGGTGCTGAACTGACGTTTGCGAAAACACTCAAAGCACTCGCCCCTGAAGAGAATTTCGCGTTGATCAAAATTTCTCGGGGCGGGACTTCACTTGCCATCGAAGCAGCGGGTAATTTTGGTTGCTGGGACCCGGATTACGAAAAAGGGACCGGGAAAGGGCAGGGGATCAATCAATACGACCATTTTCTGGCGGGTATGAAACGGGCTCTGCAAACGCGGGACATCGACCAGGATGGTGAACCGGACACGCTGATTCCCGCTGGCATTGTCTGGATGCAGGGAGAGAGCGATGCCGTTTACACGGAAGAAATCGCCCGGGAGTATGAATCCAACCTCAAACGTCTTATGGATTTAATACGCGCGACGATGTACGCTGACGATTTGCCCGTCGTCATTGGACGGATTTCTGACTCGGGAGAGGACCCGGAGGGGAAAGTCTGGAAACATGGCGAGATCGTACGCGCAGGACAGGCGGCTTTCGTCAAAAAAGACAAACGTGCAGCGCTCGTGACCAGTACCGACGGTTATGGTTATTCAGATCGTTGGCACTATAATACAGAAGGTTATCTGGATTTAGGCAAGAATTTTGCCCAGGCCCTATGGAAACTGCCTCAGGAATAATACTATCCTGCTCAGAGTGGTTTGCGTTTACTTTTAGATCTTCGATAGAAATTGTGGTACAGGTATCAATTATGAAACCGGAACTCCTTTCCCCCGCCGGCACACGCAAGGCAATGCAATATGCGTACGCATTTGGAGCCGACGCTGTGTATGCAGGCCAGCCCCGCTACAGTCTGCGTGTTCGTGAAAACGAATTTAACAAGCTGGAAGTGATGGCAGAAGCCGTCGAAGAAGCGCACAGTCTGGGTAAGAAATTTTATATTGCCAGTAACATCGCACCGCATAATTTGAAGGTGCGCAGTTATCTTAAAAATATGGAACCGGTCATCGATATGAAACCGGACGCCCTGATCATGTCTGACCCTGGTCTGATTATGATGGTCCGGGAACGCTGGCCTGACGTGCCGATCCACTTGTCAGTTCAAGCGAACGCCGTCAACTATGCCACCGTGAAGTTCTGGCAGAACTTCGGACTGAGCCGAATCATTCTTTCACGGGAACTCTCGATCAAAGAAGTCGCAGAAATCCAGGAAGAGTGTCCCGATATGGAACTGGAAGTCTTCGTGCACGGTGCACTATGTATCGCGTATTCCGGACGCTGCCTGCTTTCCGGCTATATGAATCATCGCGATTCGAATCAGGGGAACTGCACGAATGCCTGCCGCTGGGACTACAAAGTCAACGATGCGGTCCAGACGCTGGAAGGGGATATCGTTTTGAAAAATCCTCCCCCACCAAAAAGTCAGCAGCAGCTTCCGATTGTTGATCAGCTCTTCCTGCTGGAAGAACCACAGCGGCCCGGCGAATATATGCCCGCTTATGAAGATGAGCACGGCACCTACATTATGAATTCCAAAGACTTGCGTGCCGTGCAGCATGTGAAGACTTTCAGTGACATGGGAATCAGTTCGCTGAAAATTGAAGGACGTACCAAGTCCTTCTTTTACGCAGCCAGAACCGCGCAGGTTTATCGCAAAGCGATTGACGATGCAGCCGCTGGTATCGAATTCAATGATAACCTATTGGAGATGCTCGACAGTCTTTCCAACCGCGGGTATACCGAAGGCTTCTTCCAGCGACATGCATCAGAAAGTATGCAAAATTACGAACTCGGTCGCTCGGTCGCGAATAAACAACAGTTTGTCGGCGATATCATTGACCGTGATGCAGACGGTCTGATTGTGGATGTCAAAAATAAGTTTGGGCTGAACGATGAATTGGAGCTGATGACACCGACTGGAAATCATGTCTTTCAGTTGAAAACTCTGTTAAACAAAAAATCCGAATCGGTAGACGTTGCTCCCGGCAGCGGACATGTCGTCAAGATCCCCTTTACCGAGAATCAGCTTGAGGACAGCGCGGGACAATTAAGCGACCATGATTCACAGTTCGCCTTGTTAATGAAAGCGGTGAATACACCAGCGGCAGCGAGCCTGGTTTAATGCAAGTGCGACCACTATCAACAAAAGTGTCGCGCAGAGATCCCAGAGGCTTGGTCCGAATGGCTTTGGAAACGCGACAGTAAGCCGAACACGGTCTACTTTTCGGCAACTGTTATTTCGTTCTGGACCTTACGAACACCTGGCTCCAGCATGGCTAGAAATGCGACCAGTTTTTTTGCACTCGCTGATTCCACCTGACCGCGAAGCGTGACACTTCGATCAGCATTCAGTTCAAACTGCACACCGCGTAGCCGTTCGTTTCGTTCCTTGATTCGGTCAAAGGATTGCCCCATTGAAGTTGAGACATTGCTCAGCGGGAGAGGGGAAGCCGAAAATGCTACTCGCATCTGTGGGCGAAAGGCAGGAACCGTTGAAGCTGACTGCCCTGCATTGAATTGATTCTGGCCATTCTGAAATCCACTGGTGGTGGCTCTGTTAAAATTTCGGGTTTGGCCGGCGTTATTATTACCGGCATTCTGAGTGTTGCTACGTCCAATAAACGAATTTTGTGCTGCGTCTGATCGGCCTATGAAACCGTTTTCGGCGTTGAGCGATTGCATGTTTCCCATGGTGGTGAGGCCAAATTGAGAATTACCGCCCCCCTGATTCCCTGTGTTGGCGTTTCCAATCGTCGTTCCCGTATTGCCACCAGATTGCGAAGAATTGCTGGACAGCGTTTGTACCTGGGCCTCGGATTGTTCAAGGAACCCGAAAGAGACGCACGCACAAATAACTACGGTCATTGCACTTATGAACTTAGAGCGTGGCATGGTTATCCTCGAAACAGAAGCTGAAACGGAACAGCGCCGCGTTACCGCTAATTATAACATCGTCATTTCACAGTCAAAGCAAATAATCTGTATTCCGTGGATGAAAGATATTATTCCGCGGGACCATTCAAACGAAACTGCCGATATCCGCCTGATTCAGTGGGGGATGCATCTCGCTCGTGCTGTTTGATGCGTTCGACTGGTTGTGGTTTTTGCACATTCAATAAACGAGTCATCTGTTCTTCCAGTTGGCGAATGCGTTCATCACGTTCGTCCACAACCGGTGCACTGACTTCTGACACGACTTGTTGGATTTCGTTCATTTTATCTTTGGACGTCTTGTGTTTGGGAGAGAGTTCCAGATGTTTGCCTTTTTCACGACGAGCCAAAGTCTCTACTTCGATTTCTTCTTTTGGGTCGGGTTGTTGTTGGGCAAGTGTTGGTTTTTTAGTCTGCTGAGTGTTAACCCCCAGCTTCACTGAGATCGTGTTGGAATAGATCTCGGGGGCATCTTTCTGAGTTAGTTGCACGCGTAAGGCACATTCCGCCTGACCTCTCCCTTTCCGTACATAAGGGATAAAAACCTGATAGGCGGGGCCTAAGCTCGATTCCACTGCATGGGCCTGCCAGGCCCCGGAATCAAATTTAAATTGATGCAGAGGCTTCGATTGTTCCGACAAATCTCCCTGATCATCGTAGAGATGAATCATCACCTCACCTTTTGCATAGACGGGTGAAGAGTTGTTGTGTTGAAAAAACAAGATCTGCCCTGCAAATCCCCGCGTCGGCAATCCGTCAACTCCTCTTCCTTCAGAAAGTTCCCAGAGCGCGACAATTTCCACAGCCGGTTTTTTAGCAGTGGCAAACTTCCTTGCCGTCTTCCAGTCCCAAGTCGACAAGGCCAGGCTCGTACATCCAGAAATAGAGGTAGAGAGCAACAATAACATCAATAAATATCGAACAGGCATGATCAGGTGCTGCATTACTTAATCTCGCCCCCAGTAAGGAAAACGTCTTTGTTTGACTGATTTTTTCGGAGCACGCATGGGTTGTTTATCCGTTTCATATCTCATCTGCTGGATTCCACCGCTGGCTTCCGAATCTATTCTGAGTGTCGGATTCAGATTGGTCTGTGGCATGACTGTTGTGGGAATCGGTTCCAGTAATCCTTCGCCATCAGGGATAAATTCCGGTTCTCCCGGGGGCACCGCAAAAATCGGCCCTTGCATTTGTTCGGCTTTGTCTACCTGTAGATGAATTCGTTCAGCTTCGACCTGCTTAATGAATTCCGAATCGGCATCGTTGCGAATGATACGGGGAGTCAGAAATACCAACAGTTCTTTGCGTCTGGTGGAACTGTAGTCGTAGCGGAAAGGAATTCCCACAACGGGAATGTCACCCAGCCAGGGAACCTTACGTTCGATGGTGGTGTCTGATTCGGTAATCATTCCACCCAGAACTACCGTTTGGCCATTGGGAACACTGATCGTTGTTTGAAGTTGTGTAATATTCTTGATCGGAGATTCGACTACGTTGCCTGTGGTAGCATCAGTAAAGATGGGAACGCTTTGACCATTAAAGTCACTTTTTTCCGCCTGTGTTTCCATTACGATATTGCCATCAGGACTGATTCGAGGGGTCACTGTCAGAATGATTCCCGCTTCAGACTGTTCAATCACAGGATTGGCAGAACCAACAGCAGTTACCGACACACCGTTAACGACGGGGACAATTTGTCCGACCTGAATTTGGGCCGTGACATTATCCACAGTACGAATTTGCGGACGGCTTAAGATATGCACATTTCGCTTGGCGGCTAAGGCACGAATCAGAATACTGACCGATTCCGAACTGGCCGATAGAACCAGACCACCGAAACCCAGATCACTGTTACCGCGTTGTAATGAAAAATTACTCAGCGCCTGACCTGCCGTATTGCCCACGTTATTGGTGTTGTTGGTTCCCATCGGATTGATACTGTTAAACAGGAATCCCGGAGTTGCTTCCTGAGACACAATCGTCTGATTGGTTTGTGTCACATTGTTCTGACCCGTGACGGTTTGCTGCACCGTCAACACGTTATCAATAATACTACGATTGAAGAGTAACGAATCCTGAAGACCCAGTTCGACGCCAAACTCATCGTCGTTATCCAGTTCCACTTCGACAATCAAAGCCTGGATAATGACCTGTGGTGCTTCCTTATCCAGTTCTTTGACGAGACTGGAGATCTGTTCAAAATAGCGGGGCGTAGCACTGATAATGAGATTATTGTTGATTGCTTCAGGAACAACGATTACTTCCCGTTCCAGTAATTCAAATCCACTGATCAGATCCGGGTCCTGAGAAATCAGCGAACGTTGTGTATCGAGGAACTCATTGATGGCTGCGGAAACATCGGCGACCGGTGTGTTTTTTAGTTGAATCACCGTGGTTTCACGCTTACGGCTATCTGACCCATCCAATTTTAACAGAATGGCTTCGACAATTTGTAATGCATCGGCTCCGCCTTGCGCCACAACGGAATTGGTACGACGATCAACGGTAAATTTCAATGGAATCAGATTGCTGTTCGCATCATTGACGCCGGCAATTTGAATTCCTAAATCGGTTTGCTGATTTTCTGATGAGAATGTGGACTGCAATAGTGTAACCATTGAGTCTGCATCTGCATTTTTCAATGTAAATACTTTTAGTTCAGCCACGGTAGAAACCCGCTGATCAAACTGCTTGATAAGGGCTGCTACCAGTTCCAGGCTGTCTTTCGGAGCTGTGACGATCAGGGTATTCGCACGTGGATCGGCGGTGACCCGAATATCGGCTAGTAACCCGGATCGTAAGACCTGGCTTTGAGTCCCTTCTTGAGCCAAATACTCAAGTACAACGGATCGCGCTTCCTGTAGCTGCTGGGCCGCTTCACCGCCGGCACCACCAATGTTGGATCCCGCTCCTGTTGTTTGGGCAGCGGCAGGATTAAGAACGCTTTGTAAGGTGGAACTCAAGGTTTCAGCAAGGTCTGCGGCAATGGCATTCTTTAAAGGAAAAATTTTAACCTGACTTACCGCCTGGGACTGGTCCTGGTCAATTTTCTGAATCAGGGCAGAGACTTCCTGCATATCACGCGGTTGTGCCTGTACGATAATCGAATTGGTGCGAATGTTAGGCGAGACCAGAATGCGGGTGCCTAGACCGCCTCGCTCGTCATAAAACTCTCGCAATGTTGTTGCGACCTGGGTAGCACTGGCACTTTTTAATTGAAAGACACCAAACTCGGTCAACGGATTTACTGGCTGATCCAATTCTTCCGCCAACTTGAGAATCGAAGGCATGTCCGTATCGGGAGCCAGAATCAATAATGCATTCGGTTTTACCAGAGGAATGATTTTGATTTTTTGAATCTGTCCCTGAATGGCTCTTAGCTTAACGAGGTCTTCATAGACACCGTTTAACAGATCAGCCAATGCGGCTGAGTTCACGTGACGCAAATTCAATAGATGAATATCCGGTCGGGAACCTTCACTTAGCTTTTCCAGTTCTTTGATGATTTTCATCAAAGCGTTCACATCTTCGTCCTTACCTCGCAGGATTAAGACTCCAAGGTCAGGAACAGACTCGATATTCACATTGCCACTCAGGTCCTGCAGTAGTTCCGGCAGTGAGGGTTGCTGCTTGACATCATCCGGTTTCTCGGCTGGCTGGGGCTGCAGTGGATTCTGTGTTGCGTTTCCAGGTTGTGGCTCATCAAAGGCCATTTGATCAATTCGCTGCCTTAATTGATTAATCTGTCGATTGCGAGGCGAACGCGAGTGATCGGAAAAGGTGTTGGCTGATGCTCCCTGAGGAGCAGGAGTCTGTGATTCCACGGAATTTAATTGTTTGTGAAGTGTCTGTGCAACCCGGCCAATCTGTGTTGATCCTGATACCAGTTGAACTGATTCTGCATAACCTTTGGCAGCTTGATCCAGCTTCATAACCATCGCTTTTAACGCCCTGGCTTGGGGAACAGCCGCTTCAAAGATCAACTCATTATTTTGCTTATCGATTCCCACACGAAAATCGATTTGTGCTTCCACCATTTTGAGGGGCGCATTCGACTTTTCATCAAGCAGGCTCTGATTTTCTATTGCATAAACGATGATTCCCGGAAATCCATTGGGGCCCTCTCCCTGCAATTCTCCACGCGATTCGAAGGCATGATACAATTGTCTGAGGATCTCTGTGCTGTTTAATGTGCGGGGGTGAACAGTGAAAATGGTCTTTTGTGGTAGCGCTGGTTTTTGTGGAAAATTCCGCGCGCTGTTCTCAAAAGTAGCTGGGACATTTGCCTGTCTGACGCGTGATTCCGTATTCGCAGCCTGTTCCAGATGTTCGACCTGTCGGACGGCCTGTTTTTTTTCTTTTGTATTTTCATATTCTTTACCGCTCGTCTGGACGGTTGCACGCACATAGTGCGGCTTGGCCTGACGAAGATCAAGCACGATTAAGAATGTGTCTTTTTGAAGTAATCGAAACCCCTTTGGTTCGAGTTCACGATTTAAAATCTGAAAGGTTTCACTGACAGAATGCAGTCTTTTGTCGATACGCGAATAAAACCCTTTGGGAACGACATCCATTACCAGGGTCAGTTTACTCTGCTCGGCAACCTTCGTTAACACACTTCCCCAGGTAGACTGGACATGGTTAAGCGAAATCTCTGCAGGTTCGTTGACTTGCTTTCTACTTTGCTTGACCTGGGCGGCAAGCTTGTTGTGGTCATCTGCGGCAGAACTGGTTTCTGTCGATTTTGTGTTGGGGGACTTTCGTAAGCGGTTCCAAAAACTGGATTTACTATCGGCGTAAACAGAAATTGAGGGCCCACATAGAATGAGAGCCGCTAACAGACATCGTAAATGTCTGGACAAGTTTCTGGTTATTTGTTTGAAAGACAACAACGTTTCACCCCATTGATATCAGGAGTCTATTTCAGGAATTGAAGCCAAGGAGTGTGGACGCATCTCGAGCGAGATCATCTCCGACAGAATCCCTACAATCGTTAATATCGGCATAGTTTGACATTTTAGTTGAACAAAGGTTTTATATTTGGCAAGAAAATGAGAGTTTTTCTGGCCTGGATAAAATTCTTAAGTAGTTATATATCAAGTATATGCGCATTGTAGCTCCCAGCCGTACACATCAGTGAAAACGGTCGCTCGATCAGAATATTGATGATTGAAAATGTATGAGGTGGATAGGTTTAGGAAAAAGAAGAGAGAGAGGAAAGGTAATGGTCTCTTTCGCTGAGAGGAAACGAGACACTAATTTAACACGGAAGGCGAGGTCAGGTTTCGCATTGTTCTGAAATTTTCGCCAAGTGAGAGGATCCAGGGTTTGCCGTCTATTTCCAGAATGAGATGTTTGTTGGTAATGGTTTTGACAATGGCGTGGATTTCAGAGACATCAATCGTATCCCCGGCTTGAACTTCTCGTTTCTGGTTTGTGGCACGGTTACGCAACCAGGCTACTTTTTTGCCATCGATCTCAATGCTACCTGTCAAGAAAGTGAAGAACGCATCATCCAACGCCACCTTGACGTTAATCTGTTGGGAAGTAGAAGCAGGGGGAAGCCCTGAGTCAGAAACCTTTACGGTAATCGGGTAATCTTTCGACTCGGTCGAAGCAGCAGGAGTCCAGGTGAGTTCCCCCGTATCTGCGTTCATTGTGAGACCTGCGGGGGCGCCCGCTCCTAATTCGAATTTCAATTTTTGAGGTGGGATGTCGGCATCGGTGGCTTTCACGAACAGGGAAAGCGGTCGGGTTTGATACGCGATCACCGATGTGGTGACCTCGATTTTGGGCGGCGTATTCTTTTCTAGCAGCTCGATCTGAAATGTTTTTTCTACTTTCTGTCCTCCCTGTGCGGCGATGACCGATACCGGGAAGGTGCCTGCTTTTTGTTCTTTTGCTGGTGACCATTTTAACTTGCCCGATTGCGTCACCAGGCCCGGTAATTCTGTTTTGACAGTTAACTCTGGAGTGTCGAGTGACGGATTGACGCCTGCCAGGGGAATCGTGAATTCCAGATTGCTGCCTCTGACAATGGTCTGTTTAGAAATGTCTTTCATTTCCAGTTGATAGACTTTATCGGGAATCGGCTTCGCAAACGGATTGACAGGAGCGACCAGACCATAGTCAAAAACCGTTTGCAGGTACTGGGGGGCTTGTGCGACAGCGGCCCCTTTTTGATGAGCGGCTGCTTTTGTTTCCAACACTCCCCGTTGGACCGTCCATTCACTTGCAGTATGGCTGGTAACATTCAGAATTTCATTATCGATCTTGATTAAAAAACTCTTGTCTGGGGGGAAATGTTTTGTACTGAGAACTTTGATCAACGACGCGTCCTGAGTAAGCGGTTGTTGTAATTTTGTGCTGCCCTCGGAATATTCATTCAGGGGGGCCAATTCAAAAGGCGTTCCAGCTTCATAACGGGCGGGTACGGTCAGATTCACGCCTCTCACGACAGTCCAGGCATCTCCTGCGATTTCGCTTACCGTGAGAAATTCCTGATCGATGCGAATTCGAAAGGGGGGCTTGTTGGAGAAATCGATTGTGCCCTGTACTTTCATTTGTGTTTTATCGAAATTCAATGTGTCTGCCAGCTTTGCGCGGGGAAATAATTGCTCGCGCGGTTTCGCTTTTGTCAAAGCCAGACCTTCGACGGTCAATTTCACTTCAAGACGATCTGCTTTACCGGTACCCGTGCTTTCCAGTTCCAGCCCGATGATATTTTGCAGCAGATCCGTTTGATAGAAGTGCAGCAGGAAATGGCATAACTGCTCATAAGTGGCAGTTCCTTCTAATGAAACCTGAACCGCGATATAGGTTTTTCCTTCACGGATACGTCTACCGGGCGTCAATTTCAAATTTGAGATCCCTGACAGTTCGGCCAGGTCATTCAACCATTCCAGGTAGAGCCGCTGTGCATCATGTTCGTCCGGAGGCAGGCTGTGCGCAACCCAGGCCCCTAATTGCCTGGCTGACCGCAGCAGTTCGAGTTCTTTCTGTTCCTTCTGATCAATCTGTTGACTCAATACTTTTAGCTGGTTCTTCCGTGACTCAACCGGTTCGATAAATGTGCTGTAGAGAACAGGCATTCCCAACCAGATGACAATCACGGCTCCAAAAATCGCCGCCAGTATTATTTCTCGCTTTTGCATCGTTCAAACATTCAACTCAAAGAAACGTCTCTTAAACAAATTAACCATCTAGCAAAACAACGTCATCAATTTACTTTGGCTTCGCGGGCCCGGGTTTTACCTGGGGTTCCGTTTGAGGAGGAAGTTGCTCAGCGTCAATTTCAAAGGGGACAGGATACGCAGCATCTGTGGTACTGCTATTACTTCTTCTGGGATGAACTCGAAAATTATTGTTGGATAACTGCTGATTGAGGTCCCTGACATCGAGTTCGTCTTTGGCATGGCCGGTTGCTTTCAAACGGTTGATGGATTGACCGGCGGAACGAGTGACGTCCAGCTCGCGCAGATACAGCCGATCGGTGCCTGGTAGTATGGTCTGTAATTCCTGCATCACGTGCAATGCTTTGGAATTTGAGTTATTCCACTTCTGGATCAGTGCGACCGATTCCAGTGTAGGCTGACCACGTTTGAGTAATTCATCCAGATCTCGCTGCATTTTCTGTCGATCGGCAATTTGGTCATCCAAATCTGAAACGCTGCTGTTTGTCATCCATAACGCTGTCAGCAGAATCAGGGCCACGCCTGCCACTCCCATTCCAATCTGAAGTTTACGGCGGTCCGGCTTTGCTTCTGCTTTATGGGGGTTCAGAAAATCGACTGCTTCCAGCTTCTGCTGGGCATGAGAGTACAACATGCCCATGGGCCCGGCTAACACCCCCGGATATTCCAATACAGCGAAATCACCTGCAGCAGATTTCACATTCAGCAATGGGTCAAGGACTTCGACGACACACTGAAAACGCTCACCTAATTTCGCAGCAATATCTTGTTGTGATTGTTGCTCACCAACCAGAAAGACTTGTTCCATATTTTGACCGGAAAGCTGTGAACTATGCGCCAGCAGAAACCGATTGATTTCTGTGATCATCGCCTGTTCTGTCGCGTTACGATCTTCGGATGTAATGGAAGTGGAGTTGGTAAACAGGATTTGTCGGTTACTGATTAAGGACATTTCCAGATAGCAATCAATCTGGTTTACGATCAATGTCGGTGCATCCATGTTTCCGGTAGTGACATGGGCAATCCATTCGGCAGCAGAGATGGCGCTGATACCTGTTGAAACGACATCCATGCCCATCGACTGAAATGTTTTTACAGCCTGATTATGCAGGTCTTTGACAATACTGGCAACCAGCACATCGCGGGTTGGTTTGCCTTCCCGTGCTGGTAGTAACAGAAAATCCAGTAACAACTGCGCCAGCGGAACCGAAGACTTGGTTGCTGCTTGAAAGCGAACGATTTCCGGAATTTCCTCCAGAGGAACATCCGGTATGTCCAACAGGCGAATTGTGGATTCATGCCGGGGAAACGAAATCAGGACATTCTTACTGGAGATGTTTAAACGTACGAATTCATTCTTCAACCAACTCCCTGCGGAAACGGGATCCTTCGCCGGATTCAGTTGCTCTGGCCAGTTAATATGAAAAGAACACTTCACGGATACGGCAGTACTACTGACGTGCGCTGCCACACCGGAGAGTCCAGTTTTTTCCCAATTGATTGCCAGATAGTCTGCCATAACACGCTTCTTAATAATTCAGTTTTAAGTTTACTCTATTAACAGGTCTCTTCAGAAAGTCATTATTTCTGATTTGTCCCTTGCAGTGTTGGCAATGCATAACCAGGACCCAGATTACTCAAATCGCGGATATAAGTAATTCGCGGCGGAATGAATGTCCCATCAATGATGGCTTCGACCCGGGTCACCGGGCCTCCCTGTCCAAAGTATCCCAGCGACTGGGCACGAAAGACATCGCCGCCACTGCAAATAGAAGGAGCCATTTTTCTTAGCTGTTCTATTGTCGTAAGGCCTTCAATGACAAGCCATCCCGTTGTCTGCCGTGCCTGACTGATTTCCGTAGAGGGGGTTCCATTTGTACCAGTCGATTGGGAATTTACGATCGCATGAGCTAAATCTTCGTCCATTTCAGGGATTCCCAACAGGGTATCTAATCGTGCCTCGTTGATCTGAATCCGTCCTTCAATAAACTGGTTCTTGGTCGTTGTGAGAATATCATGCAGGATCGGTAAATTGGCTGTCATAGCAGACGGGTCAGCCGACCAGGGGCTTGTCAGTGTGGTCTTCTGTCCGTCGATTTCCGTTTCGACTTCCGATCCAATCAGATCAAAGATTGAGTTGATGGTGTAGACTCCTCCCGCTGATAAATCGAGTCCTGCGCGTGTGACTGTCACGCCTTCTTCAGAAAAGAGAGCTTTGGCCAGACCGTTCGCCAGATCATTGAGCGCCTGCTCTTCGCTTGCTCCACCACCTACGGTGGTCAGTGTGGCACCTGCTTCCAGATCATCCACTGTGAGAACTGGCCCACTGGCACGATAAGCAACGATGAATCGCGCTTCGTCAGGCCCCAGCTCTGCTTCCAGCGCATCATACAATTCCGTCAGCATCGTCTGGTTCACATTGATCTTCTCTGAGCCATCAGGGCGAATATTGATCTCGCGGCTGTGTACCGTGAAATAGTCAAACCAACCAGAGTTCAATACACCATCGGCATTGTCATTCGGCAGAGTCGCATCGCCGTCATTCTCATTCGAGTCGAGAATGCCGTTCCGATTCGTGTCTTCCCCGTAGAGCAGTTCCGGCGTGATATCGCGCACGAGCAACAGTTCGTCCAGTGATTCCAGCGGACCATTTTTAGCAAAGTAAGGCGACTCTAACGTTTCGTAATAATCACTTTCTGCTCCGTAAGATCGTGTTTCGTCGTCGTCGTCGATCCAGTCCAGGATGGCTGCTGCAATATCTTCGGTCATATTCGGAAAATACATCAAACGTGCTACGGCATCCCCTTCTTCCTCTTCTTTTTCACTTGCCAGAATATTCAAATTCAGTTTGCCCGATTCATTCATCAAGCCGAAGCGAACCGTATTTGACTGCGAATCGGTGACTACGGGCGCGACCACGCTGAAGTAACCACTGGTGCGCGTGATGTCTGTTGGAAGCAGATTGATATTCTGAAACTGTTCTGGATTATGATAAGAATTCCAGCCATCAATTTCCGTTCGATCTCCCACAAACGCAGCTGCCAACTCAATTCCTGATAACGCCATTTCTCGCGATTGAATTGAACGGCCATAAACATTGGTCGCTTCCATTTCGACAATCATCAATTCCGAAAACGTATACGCTCCCAGGCTAAGCATGACTACAACAACCAAAACCACCAGTAACGTACTTCCCGCGCGCACCTGCGACGTGCTTTCCTGAGCAGAAAACCTTTGTCTGCAATCATCGTGTGAACTGTGTTGTTTCATCTTCACGACTCATCTAAACCGTTCTTAAAACGCGCTGGTCTCTTGTTCTGTTGTCTGCAATATCGCCGGTAACGCCAACGGAAGCGCAATCACCATGCTGTAGGTATTTTCGTAGCCATTGATTTTTTGATTAATGAATTTCTGCACCGCCTGATTATCATCGCTCCGAAAGCCAATGGTGACTTTAACTGCCTGTGGGACGGTACCATATTCAACGCTGTCCCAGGCCTCCAGCCAGTCAGTGCCATCAAAATATTGGAACTGCAGGCTGCTGATTTCCCGTGCTAACAACTGCGACTGCTGAGCCAATTGATCAAGATCGGCTGACTCGTCCGCCTTACTCATGGCTAACCGGTCTCCTGCAAGTCGGGCAAGTCCCTGCGTGGTATCACCCTGGCCGGATGAATTGCGAAAACGATCGCCAACGACTCCCTGTAATCCTTCCGAACCGGCTATTGCCAGAAAATAAGACACGGATAACAGATCGCTTTGAGAACTGGGGGAGCTGTTCTCATTGATCGCTTGTGAAACGAGCATGGGTTGCCGGGCAGGGCGGCTGGTATGCAGCACGAGTGACTGGGTGTCTCCATAAACGCCGATATTACCGGCGGTATAAGCATCATCCGAATTGGTTACTTGAATCTCAACCGCGTCCGTTTCTTCTTCAGAAGAGTCTGTTGATTCTTCCTCAGTCGTTTTTTGTGCAAAAGTGACGCAGTGTAAATCGTGTGTGATTTTCTGAAACACAGCCCGCGCAATTTGAGCACGTTCCACCTGTTGATGCCCAATGGTCGTATATTTCCAATACAAGTCGAGGGCAGAATAGATGGCGGCTAACAGCAGGCTGGTCAATCCTAAAGCCAGAATGACTTCCAGTAGCGTAAAACCGGATGACTGCAGCGGACGTTGCTGATTGGAGTAACCGTGTTTATTCATCACAGTGCCTCCAAATCGGTTTCAGTTGAGGTTTCAACCGTATTAGCAGCATCAAGGAGCATCGCGGGGTCCCGCACCTGACGCGTCAATTGATAACTGGTTGAGACGGTTTCTGAATCGCCGATATATTGAACTGTGACCATGAGCTTTAAGAGGTTTTCATATGCACCGGGTTCCACATTCAGGCTCCATTTCCAGTTGTCACCCTCCTCTTCAAATGCAGCCATGGTGATAGATTCCATCGGTTGCACGCCCGCTAAGACCTCGGACAGTTTAGATTGACATTTCATAATTGCCTGAGTCCGTAACTGTGCCTGTAGCGCGGCCCGCGAACCAATGCCAATCAGTTGGCTGATCGCCGCCAGCGCACCAAGAAAAATGGACAGCGAAATCAGGACTTCCAGTAATGTGAGTCCGGAACGGTTTAGGACCGCGTGGGGGGAGACCAGTCTAACGACTCTCATTGCGATTTCTCCTGCTTATAAGAAATCGTGGTGCTTCCCGTCAGTCCCCGTAGTTGGACACTGGCTACCTGCTGGTCTTTTTTCAGAATATCATGCTTCAGGTCGAAGGCAGCAGTCCCATCGGGATAGAAAGTAATCGGGAAAGACCCTTCCATCCATTTCCACTCTTTAGCATTCGGGAGTTTGGTCAGCCACTCAAAAGGGACAGCCGGTTCGGTGACGGTTACCGTAATATTTTTACTGAATTGAAATTCTTCCGGCAGTTTCAAAGCGATCACCGGTTCTCCGGTGGATGTCTGTAGAGAATCGGAAGCTTCTGTCTCGAGCCCCAATAAGCCTCGATCAACGGGGACAACCAGATAGTGATTGCCTCCCAGTTCGAAATAGACCTGATAATTCACGCCATGTTCAATCGCCCGGATACGGGCCGCAGCGAAGGCTGAATTGACATCCTGCATGCTCTGTCGTAATCGGTTACTGGCACTGATTCTCAATACGGCGGGCCAGACAACGGAAATGAGTACCAAAAGCAAAGCGAGAACAATCAACATTTCGAACAGCGTAAATGCTGCTCGATGTTGTTGAAAGTTCCCGTTCTTTTTCTGTCTGCTCGCCACGTGTGACGTCCCCTGAATTCATCTGTTGCAGGCCTTTTGCAAAGTCAGATTATTCTGTTAAATTCCAGTTGTTTACATCATCGCCTGATCCATTTTCATCCTGCTGATTCGGTCCGGAAGACCAGATTGCCGGCTTGGTCGATTGTGATTTGTTATTCGGATACTCGTATTGGAACACCTGTCCCCACGCATCGAGGGGCATCGATTCAATAAATGGATCTGTCGCCTTGCCATCTGAACTGACGGGTTCCAGTAAGAGCTGAATCTGTTCCTGGCCGCCCTGTGGATATTCGCCGCTATTCTCAGCAGCATACAGTTTGAATGCCTGTTCCAGATTGTGAATGCTGGCGCGTGTGGCTTTGATGTTGGCTTTCTTCTGGCTACCTAAGAGATTGGGCACAACCATCGCGGCAATCACGAGAATGATTCCCAGCACAATCAGCATTTCCAACAGGGTAAAACCGTGGCGCTTCTGTTTTGTTCGTTGTTTGATTCGATACATGTCTCCATCCTTTTCGCTTTATACATTTTCCAGCAGGGAACGTTCTGGGCTCTACCTGAGTAAGATAAAACCGACTCTTTTCTTATTATAGTAAACCGGAGCTTTGAAAAACCGGTAAAAGTAAAGCTAACATCACAAAAACCACAACCGCCGCCATCAGCAACAGCATTAAAGGCTCCAGCATACGTACGAACATATCCAGCTTGCGGTTCGTCTGCCGCTCCATGTTATCTGCAATATCAATTAAAACCTGTTCCAGGTTGTTCGCTTCTTCCCCGACGGCGATCATTTCAACCACCTCTTCCGGAAACTGTCCACACGTCGCAAATGGTTCTGCAATCGATTTTCCAGCGGAGATGCTTTCTGCGGCGTCGGCGATCGCACCGCTGATCACTTTGTTACCGGCGGCATCCTTGGCAATCCGCAATGATTGCAAAATCGGGACTCCGTTTGCCAGCAGGGTCCCCAGAATACGACAAAAGCGGGCGATGGCCAGGCTGCGAACAATGCCACCTAGCCCATAGGCGTTTAGACGAAACTGGTCGAATTTCAGACGTCCTTCTGTTGTCTCGAGATATTTATAAACAGCGACCACAGAAAATCCGATCGCACAAAAAATGATAAACCAGTAAGATTGCATAAACGCACTGAACCCCAGCAGGGTTGTCGTGGCCCAGGGAAGTTCTCCCCGCTCGGACATTCTCGCGAAAATCGGTTCAAATTTGGGAACAAAATAAACCAGCAGAAAACTGACGATCACGGTGCCGAATGTGGTCAGAAATGCCGGGTAAATCATCGCGCCAACCACACGATTTTTCAGTTCTTCCTGGTGGTCAGTGAAGTTGGCAATTCGTTTCAGTACATCTTCCAGGAAACTGCCTTCTTCGCCGGCACGAACCATGCTGACCGCGAGTTCGGAAAAGACTTTGGGATGTTGTCCTAATGCTACCGCCAGCCGGGTACCATCGGCGACTTCAGCTCGCACTTCTTCCAGCACGAGCTTCAGCGCGGGGTTGTTGGACTGCTTATTCAATAACTCCAGTGAACGGAGCAGAGGCACGCCTGACTTCAGTAAGTCAGCTAACTGGGTATAGAATATCGACAGATAGCGTGCGCGGACACGACGTCCGGAATATTTTAACTGTGCCTTTGCTTTATCCGCTAAATCTACTTTTACGGGAAAAAGACTGCGCGCAGCCAGAGAATTCAAGGCGTCCTGCTGATTTGGTGCAGACAGAATACCAGTGACCTGACGGCCCGTTGCTTCTCGTGCGATATATTGAAATTCCGGCATACTAACAACTCTGATTTACTCAAAACACATTTATCGAATAAACTCGTGTGAAAATTCCGCTTTAGAGATCCCCCTTGGTCACACGCAAAATTTCATCAAGGGATGTGATCCCTGCAATCACTTTTTGCCAGCCGGCATCGCGCAATGTTTGCCAGCCGTTCTTGCGGGCATAATCACGGATTTGACCGGAACTGGCATGCTCGGTGCATAATTTTCTGATCACTGTGTCATTCACCAATAATTCAAGAATTCCAATACGTCCTGAATATCCCATTTCTCGACAATGCCGACAACCGACAGGCTCCCACAATTCGTTGATGTTGAGATCCGGAAAATCCGGCGGGAGTTTATCAACACGCGGTTGATAAGGCCGTTTGCAATGCTTGCAGAGAACACGTACCAGACGCTGTGCCAACACCGCTTCGACTGTACTGGCTACGAGATACGGTTCCACGCCCATATCAACCAGACGTGTAAAAGCACCCGGAGAATCATTCGTATGCAGGGTGCTGAAAACCAGGTGACCTGTTAAAGATGCCTGAATTGCACTGTTGGCCGTTTCACCATCACGAATTTCACCGATCAGAACGATATCAGGGTCATGGCGTAAAATACTGCGCAGTCCGGCTGCAAACGTGAGCCCGATCCGCGAATTGACCTGAATCTGACTGATGCCGTCACTGTGATATTCCACCGGGTCTTCCACAGTGATGATTTTTGTCTCCGGATTTTTAATTTCATTCAACGCACTATAGAGGGTCGAAGTCTTTCCACTTCCCGTGGGGCCGGTTACCAGCACAATTCCGTGAGGTAACTGAATCATTTCGCGAAAGGTGGAGAGCATCTGCGGGTTCAAGCCTACATTATCCAGTCGGAATACCATGCGTTCCTTATCCAGCAGACGCATGACGATTCCTTCGCCATAGATCATCGGGATAATGGAAACACGCACGTCAATCTCGCGGCCCGTAATGCGCAGTTTGATTCGACCGTCCTGTGGCAATCGCTTTTCTGCGATGTTTAAATGCGCCATGATTTTCAGACGGGTAATAATCGCAGAATAAAAATGGTTGATCTCCGGGGGCACCGATTGTAACCGCAACAGACCATCGACCCGATAACGCACAACCAACCCGGTTTCGTGAGGTTCGATATGCACGTCACTGGCCTGCTGCTGCAGTGCTTCTATCAACAGTTCGTTCACCAGACGAATCACTGAGGCCGTCTGAGCCATATCAGCCAGTTCGCCATGCTCTTCAGAAACTTCCTCAAGCAGTTCGACTCCGTCTTCTTCCGCACGCTGTGAAACCAGTTCATTGATAGTATCCCCACCAACGCCCAGATTATCTTTAATCAACTCGACGACATCATCGTGTAATGCCAGCACTGGTTCCAGAATCTGACCACTCAAGGAACTTAACTCATCAATGGCTTCAAAATCAAATGGATCCGCTGATGCCACCAGCACGCGGCCGTTATCGCGTCTCAGTGGCAGTAAAGCGTGTCGGAATATCGGTGTCGCCGGGAATTGAGCAAGCAGTTCGGTGTCGACTTGAAAGTCTTTCAGCTCAAAATATTTCATGCCTAGTTCATCAGCGAAGGCTTTGAGCAGATCCTCTTCTGTTGCCAGTCCCATTTCTATCACAACACGGTCCAGACGATGACCATTCGCCGACTGCTGTGCTAACAGCAACTGGCGCTCGTCAAGGATTCCGCGTCGTTGGAGAATTTCACTGATTTCCATGGGGGCTACACTATGGCAAAAAATCTTGAGGAATGAGATGAAGGTAACTTAGCGGCCCCGGCCTCGACTCGAACGGTTGCCCCCGCGGGAGCCTCCATTACTACTGCCGGGGGATTGAAAACCACGTGAGGAACGGCCACCAAAGGGAGAACCACCACCTGGAGTAGAGCCTCCTCCCGGTTGAGGCGTTCCCATTCGTTCGCGCATCCGCTGTTCAAAAAACTTGCGAACTTCTTCGCCGCGATCATTGGAATTCGTAGGGGAAGTGGACGGGTTGGCTGAATCGGAAGTCTGCCCTGGTGTTTTTTTCTGGGAAGCGCTACCCGTGGTGCTGACAGAGACATTTGGTAACAGTGAGGTCAGGGCATTTTGAATTAAGGCCGAATTTGCATTGTTTAATGTGACGACGCGTACCGATTTTCGCGACATTTTTGCGGAGTAATCTAACTCACGCACCAGTGATTCGATCTCTTGAAACAAGGAATCGCTGGCAGACACTAATAACTGATTTGCGTTTGCGTCGACACTAACGGCAAGCTTGGCTTCGGCTGGTTGTGCATTCGCTGAATTCTGTCCGCCTCTGCCTCCCATCATCGCGGCAAACGGATTGCCTCTTTGTGAGCTATTCTGCTGTTGCGGAGGTTGCAGATAATCCTTGTAAAGTTCTTTGACAATCGTCGCTACATCATTGGCGGTCGCATATTCCACAGGAATGATTCCCGGTGAACGATCACGCAAAGAAGCGGGCAGCTCAGAGGCATCGAGCACTTTCAGCATCTGTTCGACAGAGCGGATTTTATCAGGAGGGCCGTTGACATACAGTGCATTTGATCTGGCTTCCGGGATGATGCGTAATGTTTGTGGTCCCATACCTAAGGTCGATAAACCAGTCGCATCCATCAGGCTGCCCCCAATGGACGAGATCCCACCGAGCATCCCGGACCCTGAAGCCATATCTGATACCGAACTGGAAGGAAACAGACTTTCCAGCATTTTTGCAGTTGTTGTGGCGTCAGCAGACCGCAGATAAAACACGGTCCATTGATTTTTAGGAGGAATTGCCTGGGTCAAGGCTTCGATCATTTGTTCGAGCCGATTCAGGGCTTCCAGATCGGTTGAAGAAATAATCAGGTTATCCCCATTAGTTGAAATGGCAACCGGTTTTCTTTTCACTGCTTGCGGAGGTGCCTCCGTTGAATTCTTCTGATCGTCCGGCTGTTGTTTCACTTTTTCATCAGGAGATTTATCAGGGGTAGAGTTTATTTGCGATTCTGTTTCTGGTTCTGTCTTCTGCTCGCTTGCCGTAAATAAAAATCGTTGATTTTCAGGTTCCTCTACACGGCGTCGTTGCCGAATCGGACGATTCAAAGGGGCACCGGTATTTTGCGAAGGATTGCGAAATCCGCGATTTCGAGTGGGAGCCTCTTCTTCTCCCAAAACCCTTTCACGAATTAAAGAATCATCAGAAGGCACCACAATCCGGATGGGATTTTCATCGCCGGATGAAGCAGACCAGAGTTTATCAATTAACTGGATGATTTCCTTTGAATCCCGGCCGCCAAGAGGAATCGTGCGAACGGGACCACGATCGCGCAAATCATTTGGTCTTCCAGAACCATCTTCCCCCAGTTGCGCCAATAAAGCTTTGACCTGAATGACCTGGTCGGGTGTGCCACGCACCAGCAGTCGGCGTCCCAGCAGGTCAGCTTCAATCGTGGGCGCATCATTGCCGTCACGTAAAAATAGCGAGCGGAGCGTTGTGGTTGCTGAAATGGGGTCGAGGGAACTGAGGTTGATGACAGAAACAGACTGGCTGCCTCCTTCGCCATCCAACTGCCGAATCATCTCCTCAATCTTTTCATGTTCTTTGGAAGTGGCCAAAATATGAATTTTGTGATTGCGGGCATCCTCATTCACAACGACACCGGGGATCATGGCGTCCAGAGTTTTCGTGACTTCGCGTGAATCAGCTGAACTCACAGAATACACACGGAGAAACGGTCGATTTCCTCCGCCCCCCAATAGATTTCCTGCACTGTCTTCATCGACATCTATCGATTTAATGATTTCTTCTGCAATTTTGATTTGGGCCGGTGACGCCGTCACTAATAATCGGTTCGTGCGGGGATCCGCGGTTACCTGAGTTGTTGTGTTGTTGCTCGCTTGTGGCGGCGGTTGGGAACTCTCCCGACTGCTACCACCACGTCGGGACCGTGAATCATAATAGCGCGACATTGTCGCTCCGGCACTGACGTTTTGCGTCGCCGCAGACAACCCGAATTGGTTACGGATAATTTTCTCAGCTTCGGTGGCGTCGATAAACTTTAAATCGAAAGAACGAAAAACCAGATCGGCAGGGCCGGCATTTGCAAGGGCGCCTTCCAGCAATTTTTTCACACGTAACAGGTTACTGCCAATATCTGTGACGATAATCGAGTTAGCCGTTTTCAATGCGATCGACTTGCCTTGAGGTCCTAAAATGGCTTGCACCTCTTTGGCTACCTGATCCAGGTCAACTCCTTCCAATTGGAACGAGACACTCATCAGCTCATTTTTTCCGCGCTGCGTTAGCTCATCGGAGCCTACGATCGGTACCAGGTTAGGGGGGATTCCGTTATCAATATTTAAGACCACTAAAAACTGATTGCGGCGGACAATCACATAGCCTTTCTGTAATAAGTAACCGTTAATAATGTCCAGCGCTTCGGTGGGCGAGTAAGAGCCTTTATCAAAATAATTGAAGGTTCCCGGAGGAACATCGTTCAAATCGAGTGTATAACCGGCTGATTCTGCAAATAATTTCAGGACATCTCCCCAGGGAGCAAACCTGAAATTGAATGACATTTTGTTGGCAGCCCCTGGTTCCTGTTTCGCGGGAGGTTGATTTGCAGGTTGACCTGCTGCTTCCTGCATTGCGACCGCATTACCGCTGCCAAAAGAAATGCGGCGGTCTTCCGGTTTCAGCCCATCAGGTTCCATTGGAATCTGGGGACGCGGTCGCGGCGTCGGACTGGCATTTCTACTGACGGCAGGGGGGCCGGGTTGCTTCTGGTTTTGGTCAGAGACGAAAGCAGGTCCGAGCATCTGTTTCCATTGAGACTGTTGCTCTTTAGTCAAAACCGTTTCGATTTTCTGATCAAACTCCTGTTGAACCTTTTCCCGTTCTTCGGATGAAGCACGACGACCTAGCTCGCGACGTGCTGCGGAACGCTGCTCTTCTAGCTCTTTGATTTTCTTCAATTGGTCATCTGACAGCTTGAGCTGTGTGGCCGTTTCATCATTGGTGAGTTGTCGAAACCCGGTTTCCTGTAACTGCAATTGCTTGATTCGGGCCGCCTGCTTTTCATTCAGCAACCCCATGATTTTGGCTTCACCATCCGCTCGTTGTTTCTCAAACAAGGTCCCCATCTCTTCGCGAACTTTTGTGCGCTCCTCGTCCGTTTTGGCGTCCCGCATTCGGGTCATAAAGGGTTCCATTGTCTCACGACTGGGACGCATCCCCTGGGCTGCTTCTTCTAACTGCTTGATTTGATCTTCAGTTAATCCAAGTTCTTTCTGGACTGAGTCACGCCCCACCAGCGAACTCATGCCACCACGAAATCCCCCGAAGCCACCGCCACCACCTCTGCCTCCAAATCCTCCGCGATCTCCTCCACGATCTCCTCCAAACTCGCCACGGTCCCTTCTGCCCCTTAATTCTCCCCGGTTTGGTTGGTCACCCGGCTCCTGGGCTTGTAAAGAGTGGTGAACAAAATCTGAACAAGAAATGACTCCCATCAGGGCGACAACAAAACAGGTCATGAATTTTGTGTTCTGGGTCATTGCGAATGGCTATTCTGAATAAGGCAAAAAATGGATAACGAGAGAGATATTCTTATGATCATTATGCTAGGGGTGGCAAAAATCAAATACAAGAGCAATCTACGTGTCATGCACTATCATGTGATACTTCAGTGGCTTACGGCTCGTTTCAAAGATCATCGGAATCTTTCGGAATTGAACGATCTTTTCTCCGGTGACCGGTGTTTCTATGTCAGAGAAAGGGAAATTAGCTTGCATCTTGCGACTTTAGATGCGCAAAATCCCTATATCTGTTTATTAAACACGGTAATCGCCGTCAAAGACCGCTCTAAATTGTGTGGAGTAGGAAAATGTTCCGTTTTATCTGTCTGCTGATTCTATCTGTAATGCTGGTAGGGCTCAGTTCTAATCTGGCTTTTGCGCAGCCAGGTGGTGAAAGTCGAACACGCGGTTTCATGTCGTTTCTCGATCGAAACAAAAACGGCGTGATCGAAGTTTCTGAGTTAGATCGGATGCCAGGGCGTTTCAAGGAAAGTCTGCAAGCGGCCGGCGTCGATACCTCACGCGATATCAGCCAGCAGGAATTCGAACGAATCATGCCACAGTTAATGGAACGGATGCGCAGTCAAAGAGGTTCCTCAGGCGGTTCAGACAGAGGACGAGGCGGCGAAGATCGACGACGGTCCAGTTTTTCGCGTGGTCCAGATGGGCCTTCCGGAGGCTTTTCCAGACGGGATGGGAATTCGGATGATGAACGGCGAGGTGGAGGTGATTCGGATTCAATGCGAGACCGCTATGGTTCTTTTCAGCCAGACCGAGGCCCTGGTCCCGCAACTTCCTCCAGCGGCCGTTCGAGCAGTGGCAGTCGATCCAGTAGTTCATCCAAAAATGAACCGACCAAACCGATTCGAGCCACGGTGGATTTAAATAAAGAATTTGTTCCGCATGATTCCGATCAGGATGGTCAGATTGGTCTGTATGAGTGGAGAAAAAATAACCCAGCCAAGCTAAGTGATTTTTTTGTGATAGATTTAAATGGGGATGGATTTTTGACGCCTCGTGAGATTCAACTGTCAAAAGCGGGCAAGCCACAGCGGAGTGCCGCCTCTTTTATGTTTGCAATCAACAATGGCCAGCCAACAGAATTAGGGCCTGCCTCAGAGAATTCACAAGCCACTGTCAAAAATCCTGCAGCAAAACAAACGACCGGCGACAAAACGGTTCCTCTGCCTGCAAAATTCAAGCCAGCCGCTCCCAGTACTGATCCTGTCGTCAATCAGGCCGGTTACTTTTTCAAACTCGTTGACCGTAATAAAGATAATACGGTTTCTCCCGAAGAATGGAAAAAGAGTCGTTCCATGCGTCGCATGTTCGAAGGTGCGAATATTGACCTGACACAGTCGATGACGCAGGAACAATTCGTGAGTCATTATGTGGCTATCAAAAAGAATTGATTCAAATCATCCGTCTCACAGGCTGGAGACTTTCCGACTGACATCTTAGTTATCAGGCTTGGGGGCGTTCTTTTTGGCCCGTTCCCGGCCTCTGCGTGCCTTGCGTTCCTGGGCACCGTCAAACTGCTTGGAAATCGAAATTCCCAGTAGTTTTAAGTAACCTTCGTCGACTTGAAATCGGGTGCGAACACCGGTTTCGGTCGGTTGTGTGGTGACAAGAACCAAGTCGTTATCAGCCTGAAAGGTACTCGCCAGAATCTTCATGATCCCGCTTTGGTCGATTTCTTCTTCGGAAAACAGGTTTAACCAGGGCTTGAAGTGAAATTCTACCTGAAAGGGAGCCGTGCGTTGCTCTTTACGTTCTTCGGGAGATGCGGTGTTGATGCGTTCGATTGCTTCATTCAACGCACTTACTGCGATATCTGTTCCCATTGCAAACCAGATGACTTGCGGGTCCGCGCCCACATAAAGAGAAGGGACACCTCCTAGAAAACGTCTCTGTTGATCATCGGCTGATTTGATATCAGGCTGTAACTGGTGCAAGGCGATTCCCTGGACGGTTTCGGCGTTGGTGAAGATCTTCGCTTTGTTGCCCGGTAATTGATCTACACGATTGATCAAATCCAGTAAAGCGGCCGGCAGATCGGCAGAAGGATTGACCTTAATGCCGCCAATCAAGGCAAATTTGCGAGAAGGTGTGGCAACCAGCTGGGCAAACACATCGAGGTGCCCTTTCTCTACCATCGATTTAATCGGACCGAAAAACTGCTGAACGGAATTCGTGTTTTGCAGAAGTTTCTCTTCGGTCAACAATTTCTCGGAAATCTGTTTCTCAAAGTACGATAAATACGCGAGATATGTTTTTCGATCTCGGCGGGCGATGTTCATTGATGCCGAGACCGCAACAGGCAGGTTGTTTCGGGAAGTAATGACATTAAAATAACTTGCCTTACCGGGAATGTTTTTGATATCACGCGCCAAATCACTATTCGGTCGGGCCTTGATTTGAAGGTCAATGATCCCGCGCTTTTGCTCTTGTTCAATGCGGGCGCCAATGACCATTTCCTGCGCTTCATTCAGCAGATATTCAATATTCTCAAGGTTCTGTTTACCCGAGATGCGGCGCAGCTCGTAAGCGGCCTTTGATTCGGTGTCTCTCTGCTGCAACTGGGTTTCAATCGCGGTACGGAAAAAACCTAAAAAAGTGGTCCGCATTAATTCAGGAACCGAACTGAGATCTGCTTTCACTGCCAAATCATAGTTGCTGGTTAAATTCTGAAACTGCTGGACCGGGTTATCAAAATCCCGGGAAGTGATCATCTCCAGTGTTTCGTCGGTTTCACCACCACGAAACAGCATGTGGGCGTAGGCATCCTGGATGCGAATTATCGATTCGCCGCGTCTTCCCTGGATGGTATAAATATCATCGCGCTTCGTGTCTTTTTTGATTGTTTCTTCATCACCGGGTATGACTGCTTCCAGGGTCTCAATAAAAGAACGGATTTTCGAAATCGGAATATAGGAAATGAAAACCGGCTGAGGCAGAATTCCGGTTTTCAAGTATAGTTCCGCTCCCAGATTTTTATTCTGGTCCACGCCTTCCAGATCATTGACATTCGCCAGTGAGGCAGACGCGATCTCGGCAATTTCCGGACGGTCTGCAAGTTGGAAAATCAAATCAATGTCCTGCAGAATTCGTTCGACACTCGCGATATTGATCACAATGATTGGCTTGGGTAACAACGCCTCTACCGCTTGCTTGGCTTTGTCTGTTTTCGATTCTTCTTTTTTAGGCGGTTCCTGCGCGTGCAGGGAGCCGCTCAAAAGCAGACAGATTGATAAGCTCACACTCAGCATGCGCCAAAACCGTGCCGGAGACTTCGAAAATGTCCTTTGAGAATCGGATTCTGAAGTAAAATCGTCTGCCATGGTTTGCCTTTTCCGAGAATTCGAATATGACTTTGAACGGGTGTTCTTTTTCACGTGTTTGAAAGAACGAGCTCTCACTGATTCGGCTGGCACATTCAAATATTAAAATTTGTGTACCTTTTTAATCAGTTTATCGCCGGCACATTATCCCATAGGATCTATCCTGTACCACACCAAGTATACCAATTTCAGTTTCGAAAAGATTCAGGGAATCTGATTTTTATGCATCGGGGAATAAAAATGGCAAAGCGCTGCCAAAAGCGAAAATCACTGTTGAAGTAGAGAGGCATACCTGTAAGAGCAGGCTGCTTCAAATGGAAGGTATTTCAGGCAGATTGAGATTTTTCAGGAGTTCTTTGGCTTCTTCGCGGGTTTTCTTATAGTGGTGTGGCAGGATCCGGCTGTGATAGGTCTGTAAAGGTCGAACTAAGGTTCGTTCCAGAACCAGTTTTCGCAGACGCCAGTCTTCCTGAGAAATCCCGACTACCTCATGTATTTCTTCCATCGTGTTAAATGCCAGTTCGATAGCAGAGATACTGAGCTCGATATCGTGTAGAGCCTGTTTAGATGTGACGGGCCGCGCTTGAGAACGATTATCCCAACGTGTTTTCAACGACTGCAACAGCCCGTTCATATGATCCCATTGCTGGTCTGATGTCTGGAACATCTCCGGGTTTCTCGCCGCCAATTCGATTGCGCGCACAACCGAATTGATGGAGCGATCCGCGATGGCGCCGTAATTGATGGCATGTAGACGATGCGAAAATTCCAGAATCGGAGGCGCATCCTTGGACTTCTTATACAGTTCAGCTACTTCATCATGCATGAAATAGCTAATCATGGGGTCGTAAATGTTTGAGAACCTGACGACGCGACTGATCAATTCGACTGACGGAGCCGGTTTTCCCATTGCATCAGACAGCGCTTTGAAATAAAGCATACGCCGTTTGTCTTCATCGTGAATATAATCATCTTTGTTTAAGTTCTCCGCAGCGACCTGCTTGATCAATGAGCGGGGATTTTCCGTGATCTGGTCCTTGGCTGGCTTTCGGTATTTCCAGTATTGATCAGGAAATTGTGCCATCAGTTTATTTTGCGCGGTGACTTCAGATAATCTTCTGAGTAAGAGGGGATCATCCTTTTCCAGCTGCATCCAGTTGATGAGGCGCCCGGTACGGTTCTTTTGGGAAATCATCGTCTGGACTTCGTTCTGTTTCCGTCCCCAACGCATCATTTCAAAAGGCAGTGTAAAGGCAAACGTACCACTCGATGTATTATTCACGCTCGTTTTCACGTCGGCTGTCATATTCTGCAAAGCGTCTCCAGAATAAGCAGCCAGATTCAACAATACCGACCAGTCCCAGCCGACCTGCGTTAAAGTACGTCGCACTTGTGGTGCCTGGATCCGGTCAATCAAGTTTTTTCGGATAAAACCCTGGTCAGAATTTGTTGCCAGGAATAATGTTTCGCCGGTAGCAATTTCAATCGCCATGACCTGTTTGAATTGAGAAAGAAATGTTTGTGCAATCACGCGTAAGGGTTGTGCACCGAAATCAATGTGCTGAAACCTCTGGCAAAAGATTCCGTCTGCGTTCAAATGGCGAGAGACATTCTGATAGAACTCAGCCGTGTATTCAGACTGAGATTGCGTTACCACAGACTGAACTGGATTACTGATAATCAAATCATATTGTTTTTCTGCTTCCGCACTGGCAGCCATCGCCAGCGCAACCGGTAGCTGAACCAGCTGCACTCGTTCTGATTCAAAGGCAGAAATTGAATTACGAGGGGCGATCTCTTCCTGATACAATTTCACGAGACCATTGTCAGACTCCAGGCAAGTCACATGTTGTACTGGAAAATCCAGGCTGGAATTGATGCCCACACCAGAGCCCAGGCCAAGAAACAGAACGTCCGCCGGACGTTCATGGAGGATCACGGGAATCAGAAATGGCATCAGTTCGCCGGTGGTATGCGGACACAATCCAGCGTCAACACTGGTCACCCCGAAAGGCAGACCGCTTCTGCGGATCTGGATTTGGTTGCCACGATACGACCAGAGTGTAAACGTGCCAAATTCCCCTTCGATTTCTGAAAGGCAACGCCCTTCATCCAGATGTGGCAACAGTTCTGATTTCAATCCGTAACGCAAACCTGTAAATGTATTGGTTGAGAACAATAATTTGGCAGAGCGGCGTGCATCATAATTTTGATGAAATGCCAGACCGACAACGAGCGCTGATACACTGCAAACGACCATCGCGATCTGAGAGCGTGTGCGTGGCATTTTCAATTGAGTCATCCAGACAACTGCCGCCAGACAAAGTAAACCCAGTGAAGTGAGCACCGTGATGGAACTGATGTCTGCGTATGCAGAACCGATGAGCCACGTACTGCCTAGTATTCCTGCCAGAAAACAGAACGGATGCCAAACCGGAAGCTGATACACTGCAGACTGATCTACTTTTGAAGACTGGGACTGAATCGATAATTTTAACCAACCTCCCCAGCACCATCCTAACAGCGAAAAGACAACAGCCGTTAATCCACCTCGCACTAATGCTAACAACAGAGAAAATTCGATATAAGCATTTGCATACAGCATGCAGGAGACAAGCAGCGGGAAGAGGGCCAGACAGCTAACGCCAACAATACCCGTTCCCAATGTTAAACAGGCAGCAGTCTGAGCGCGGTGTGTTGTCCCGCGTGAGCGGATGTAGGAAAATGCAGCAGCGATTCCCGCGAAGAAAGCTGCCCAGATTGTTGCTTTCAGATAAAGAGAATCCGGATACAACTGGAACATGACCCGACTCAATGTGACAAATAGGATTCCCACAGCCAGACTAACCGGATAACTGCTACCGCGTATCACAAAAGGAATGCCCGCCGACATTGTTTGCGGATTATTTTCATTCGACTGGAAAAGTGTGTTTGTCTCCGACTTCGCAGAATCTACTTTCAACCAGTCGGGGTATTCCGGAAGATAAGGTTTTGTATAAGAAATGATCCACGGACCGCAACACACCAGAAATGCAAATCCCACTGGTAGTGCAAGAGAAACATTCCATCCGAACTGTGGTACGATCCAATAGGCGGCTGTGATCAGCGCCACGGCAATACCTGTGAGATATCGGGCAATATGCTGATTTAGTTGAGAAACCGAATCCGAGTGCAAACCCGTTTCCTTTGCCGTCAACCAGAACAGTCGACTACACCAGAAGACAGCAGGCATAATCAGTGCCATCGCAGACAGAATCATCAGGCCACTTAAAAAAACGAAGTTGGACATCTGTTGAAGCGTTACCAGATGCAAGATCTGATTCAGTTGATTCAAAAGTACTGGAAAGCAAATCGACCAGAGTGACAATACGGTCAATGTAATTTGTATTTTGCGTCGACCAGGCTTTGGTTCACGAGTAGATTCCGACTCTTTTTTAGAAAGAGACGCTGATGCTGGCAGACCCAGCCAGATCCCGATTACGGTTGCTAAACCAATTCCGGCGATGGCTTCCGGACTGTCGCTGACAAACGCCTGAAAACGTTGAATGCAGGAAAAGGCGAAGAGTCCACAGATCCACCCTGTGAGAAACAGGATTCCCAATCGCTTTTGCAGAATATGAATCGAAAATTTGAGCAGATTTTGAGCGAACGAACGTATCATGGCTTCCTTGCCTGTCGTTATTAATCAAACAGATTTGCATCTCAACTTAAAGTCGCGTACTCTAAGTCATTTCCCAAGAGTCCTTTAGCAGCAATTATTGCCGAATTATGTGCTGGGTACACAGTACGTGTTTTACCGAAAATTCGTAAACATATGCAATACCAGTCGTTGTAACACAACTCGAATTCGATCATGCTGGGTTCTTATGTACACACTACTGGAAAAAATAAGGAGCGGAGTGAAAATAGGTTGTCTGTAAAACTCTCTCATACCAACTACAATCAGAAATTGATCAGCGTGAACCAACAATTGAACCAACCACACATGCCAAAATTGGATCGTCCGAGTTACCTTCTCGTTTCGCTGCCGTCATTGCGAACGAAGGCTTTGTCTTATGCGTTGCTTGCCAGCCTGATCTACTTTGTCGGTGCAAGTAGTTTCATTCAGGCTGAAACGACTTATCCAGCAGCGTATAAAGCGGTCGTGAATTCGATCACGGTGGATGAGCTGAAAACACATATCGAATTTCTGGCCAGCGATTCCCTGGAGGGGAGAGAAGCGGGTTCACAGGGAGGGCAGGCGGCTGGTACCTATATTCGTGGTTTCCTTCAGAAACACGACGTCAAACCGGGGTTGGATGAAGAAGGGTATTTCCAGGAATTTGAAGGTGGCTTTCGAAATATTATCGGAATCATTCCCGGTAACGATCCGGAATTGAAAAAAGAATATGTTGTGATCGGCGCACATTACGACCACGTGGGATATGGAAAGCCGACAAACAGTCGAGGAGGGGTCGGCCAGATTCATAATGGTGCAGACGATAATGCCAGTGGTACGGCTGCACTATTGGAAGTCATTGAATCACTCTCACAACACAAGGAGCTTCCCCGACGTTCATTGATGTTCGTGTTCTGGGATGCTGAAGAAATGGGATTACTGGGCTCCAAACATTGGGTGAATCATCCGACGGTGCCCCTCGATCAAGTTGCCATCTATCTCAATTTAGATATGGTGGGACGGCTCAATGGAAAACCACTGAATCTATTTGGTTCGCGTTCATCCACTGGATTGCGGTCTAGTATCGTTAAATGTAATCACCGCGAGACCGGAGTCAAAATTCGGTTTGACCAGGCGATTCGCCCCGACAGTGATCATTGGCCCTTTTATCGGAAAGGCATCCCCTTTCTGATGCTGCATACAGGAAAAGATGCGGACTATCACAGACCCGAGGATGATGCTTATAAAATTGACTTTGAAGGCGCCCGGAAGTGCGCGCAACTGTTGGCACAGCTTTCACTCGATTTTTCAATACAAAAAGAAAAACCAGAATATCGTAATGCCGACCGTGATATTCTGGCAGGCATTGATCAGCAGGCTCGCGTGGCATCACCCGACCCTCCTCGTCTTGGTGTCGCCTGGAATGCAGAAAAGTACAAACAGGGAAATCTGTTGATCACACAAGTAATGTCCAATACAGCCGCAGAAAAAGCGGGCCTGAAAGTGGGAGATGAAATCATCAAAATCGATGGTAATTCGCCCGTGACAGCCCCCGGCTTTGCAGCCCTGATTCGTAGCGCTCCCACTAAAATTATCATGCAAATCAAAAGAATGCTGGAAGAGAAAACGCTGGAAATTCCCGTCGAGCTGGCCGGAGAACCAGTGAGATTGGGAATTGAATGGACAACCGATAAATCAGAACCAGAGGTCATCGTGATCTCGGATATCGTGAAATCGTCGCCAGCCGATCTGGCGCAACTGAAAGTCAACGATCGGATTTATGAAATCGGTGGCAAAACATTTCAGAATAGTGAGGAATTCCGAGACCTTGCCACTTCATTGACACTGCCATTTAATGTCTTGGTAGAACGCGAAGGTTTATTGCAAAATATCGCGATTCAATCGACAAGATGAATTTTCCAGTCAATCATGTGTGGCGCAAATCCCGCCTTCTTCAACTCATCCTTCAGCAGTGATTCCGGTATCACGCGGGCGGAGCCTTTCCGGTAAACGCGGATACGAATTCCGTCTTCGTCGCCGGAGGCCTGTTTTGCCTGCTGGACGATCTCTCCAATTTCGGCCGGTCGATATTGATCCTGAGGCTGAGAGCTTGCTTTCACTAAGTAGCTGCGATTATCAATTAGAATATCCAGAACTTTCAGAGGGAGTTCAGACTGCGTTTTTTTTTGTTTCGGCTCTGGATTCGGCTCCGGCTGGATGAGTACCGGTACGATGTCAGATTGGGTGGATGCCATAATCGCTTGGGAGTCAGCAGGGGATTCTTTTTTTTCCTCTCCGTCTCCCGATCCTGTATTGATGCCGGGAGTCAGGCCGAAATACTGACCGAGAATGATTCCCAGAATTAGCACGCCCCCTCCTGCGTACATTAGTCGTTTTGGTCGTTTGGCCATAATCAATTCCTGTTTCATGATGCGCCCTGGCAGAGACAGCATTGTAGCGTATCGCGAGATATTTGAAACGACTCTATGACACTTCTGCTACAATAATACCACGTTGAGTGCAGGAATGAATCGACTCACGACTCACTCAAGTCAGAACATGATCGATTATTTCTTACCCTGCAAGTCTCCCATCATCGTCAATATTGTCGCGACGATTTTCTCTGACGCATCAATTTGCACGCGATTTGTGCCCATCCAGGTTTCGTATCCACCTAGTTTATGCTGAGCAGGAGTTGGGAGGTAGCCGTTATACCCGTTGGCAATTTCGATTGTGAAGGCGTCATTGAAGGGCGTTTTGTCTTTGATTTCCAGGCCGATCTCGCAAAATGTTTCAAAGGGAATCGCGGCCACACACAAATCCCCGATTTTCAAGACCTGCAGCATGACAGTTATTTCATCCGGGCCTTCAAGCAGATTTTGCACGCGGCTTGCATAATTACGTTCGTAACGATGATGCTGAGTTGCGCCCTCGGGCTGGGCCATCACTTTCTTGAAATAGGCCTGCATCGTCTCATCAGGCTTACGAACTTTTAGAGTCAACTCGCTACTGGCAGCACCCAGGGGAACCCAGGTTTTGTATTTGATATTTTTGTATGCTTCAGCAACTCTTTGGGCAACGAGGTCGGCGACCTGTGTCATTTTTTCATAGGCTTTCATCCGCTTGCTCGAATTACGAAAATCAATATTGTTGATATCGCCGCTCGTTCCATTGGAAAGCAGACCGACAAAAGGCTGGTGATCTGGATCTGCGCTAATCAGCGAGCCAATTTTTTCAGAAAAGATGCCAAAGTAGTCGGCTGAAATTTCGCCTTTTTTAACGCCTCCGACATAGTGCAGGGAGTAGTTCGCCAGCAAAGCCAGCGGTTGTCCTTCAAGCGATTGGACACTGATGAATGAGATCTCGGGATCAATCGGACCAGCCGGTTTGACCAGAGCAGCATTCCCACGCGGTGGATTCATCCGAACGGTATCGACACCTCCAAATGGATTCTTGCAGAATTCAGGGTTCGTCGTGAACCAGCGACGATTGAATACTTCAGATGATTCGTCGACTCCTCCCCAGCCAATTTTCGCGGGTTCTCTGTTCTCCAATGCACGACGGACGCAATCTGCGATTCGGCGCGCGAGAAAGTCGCGATACTTGGGACTGCTGGCGCGTGTGGCGGAATGGGTATGCGTGGCTGCCATCAAAATATTTTCCGGAGGCAGGTCTGTTTCTGCCTTGATGAATTCTCGGGCGGCTTGATAAACGTCTTCTGTAATTCCCAGACTGTCACAGATCACAAATGCGATTTTTGTTTCTCCGTTGTCGAGCACCAGGCAACGAGCGTGTAATTCGTCGTGCACATTCTGGGCAGGAAAAGGCTTGAAGCCGCCGACAATATATTCGCCCAGCGGAGGTGTGATATTGCTGGTAGCGGCTCCTGCTTTGAGAATTTTATCAGCAGCGATGCCCGCCGTTTGAAACGAGGCGGAAATGAAAAATGTGCAACAAAAACACAGAGTCCAAAGTAACGTCACTCGTCTTTTCACGATTGTCACCATCAAGTTCTCTCCTTGTTGAAGTCTTCACAGAAGTGCGTGGTTCTTGATGCTGATTATAGAGATCGCGATGGAAGAACACAACAGTCCCAGTTGATGGGTTGCGGGTAGCTATCGCCATAACATGTTGATATTAAATAGAATACGTAATGGTGGGTAGGGGGCTATCTTCCATAATTACCTTCTATTTTCTTGTGGGATATAGCGAAAATAATTGTGAGATATATAGATCGTCCCTGGAATTGCAATTGCTATTGCCGACAATGTAAATTACATTGGTGCCAGTGTGCCGTTGTGGGTGGTGCAAGTTTCCTGTCTGAATCAATTGATAAGAGTCGATTTTCCATATCTTTTATCCTGCGTCAGCCTAATTCAATGAGAAGGGGACATTTTATGAAGTCAACGATCCAACAGCGCCGCGCGTTTACGTTGATTGAGTTACTCGTCGTGATTGCCATTATCGCGATTTTAATTGCCCTGTTATTGCCGGCTGTTCAACAGGCGCGTGAGGCAGCACGACGATCGACCTGCAAGAACAATTTAAAACAGTTAGGGCTTGGTCTGCATAATTACCACGATGCTCACAGAGTGTTTCCTCCTAATTCCAATGGAGCCGCTCCTAATCTTCCTAACGGCTTCAGCTGGCGGGTGAAGATTTTACCTTTTGTTGACCAGGCACCATTGTACAACAAATTTAACTCCAGTTTACGAATCACCGATCCTGCGCACCTGGTCCTCTGTCAGACCATTATCCCGGTCTATCTCTGTCCCAGTGATCCCAGTCCCAGTGTAAAAACGGACTTACATGCGAACTGGTGTTTCCCCGGGAACTCGACAGGTGCAAGTGGTGCGACCTCATCGACCAGTGTCTGCGATATCGCCGGCAACACATATAATACCACTGCTGCTGTCACCACATATTCGGGTATCTGCGGATTACACCCGGACAATGGACCCGGAGGGATGTTTCGGCGACGACAAACATTTGTCACTCGTTTCCGTGATATGACAGATGGCACCTCGAACGTGTTAGCCGTTGGCGAAAATTCCCCCAAATACAATCCATTCAGTGCGTGGGTTCCCAGTGATAGCCCTGTTCCCACGACCCATGCGATTAACAGTTCATCACTGCTTTGTGGACCGACACCCTGCCAGTATCCAGCTTTAGGTTGGCCGCAAACGACAGCCTCTCAAAGCTTTCACGAAGGAGGGGCCCATTTCCTGTTAGGAGATGGAAGCGTGCATTTTATGAGCGAGAATATGGATCTCTCGTTGTACCGGCAGCTTGCGCATATGAGTGATGGCTTACCGACCGGCGGTTTCGGGCAATAGCAGCTACAACTCCTTTTTTATCTGTATTGTTCAATGGAGGAAAACAACATGCTGCATTGGTATTCGTGCGCGGTGATTTCGCTCTTAACGACTATTTTACTTTGTACCAGCTGTGCTGAAACCAAAGATCAATTACCCACCATGCAAGTGGAGGGAAGCGTGTCATTTCAGGGAGCCGCACTTGAATCGGGAACCATCACTTTCTTTCCTGTTGCTGGTGGCAAACACGCAATCGGAATGATTGGGAAAGAAGGAGTATTCATGCTGTCAACTTATGAATCGGGAGACGGGGCTGTTCTCGGCACGCACAAAGTGGTCATCAACGTATCATACGAGAGGCCGGATGGCGTTCCCGTCCCTGATTCCGTTCCGCGCGTTCCTGCAAAATATTCCAACCCGGAAACAACAACCTTGACCGCTGAGGTCACCCTTGATGGCGAAAATCAATTCCCGTTTGAATTAACTCCCTAGATCAGTGAAATCGCGCGGAAGGTTTTCAATCATTTTCATCGTTTATTCATCCATCATGATTGGTTCATCGGTTTCGAGCACATCTTCGAAGGGATGTCCATTTTGCCAGCCCGATTTGCCTGTTTGGCGAAGATGTTCTAAGCGGCGGATCGCAATTTCACAATAAATCGGATCCAGGTCAGAGGTCAGGCAGCGTCGTCCCAGTTGTTCACTCGCAATCAATGTGGAACCGGAGTGAGAGAAGAAATCGAGTACAAAATCGTCGGGTTGTGAACTGGCGCGAATAATACGCTCGGTTGATTTGAGAGGTTTTTGGGCATAGCAACCTGATACGTTTTCTTCCATGCGGTAAAACACCTGTTGGATATCGACCCAGACATTACCCGGACGGATATTTTCTGATCTGCCGCGTTCCAGGTTCTCAGTTTTTCTGCCATTGATCTTTTTGTAATAACCCCTCAATATTTTGGGAATATCCGTGTATTGTACTTCGAAAAAAGGGTTACCTTTGATGTAGTACAATAGCTCTTGCCTGACAGCCATCCAGTTTTTCTGCGTACCATAACCCCGTTGGTTTCTCATCGTGACAAAAGAACGTGAATCAAATAAACCCAGTTGCTGCATCAGAATCATAAATTGAGGTAACGGTTGGAAATGCTGGTTTTGATCTGCTCCTAACCAGACATAAAATGAGGCATCGTGGCTCATGCATTGCTCAGAGAGTCGGACCCAGTCAGCACACCATTCAATAAACGCATCCACATTCCGCAGATCAAAGGCAACCAGATTGTAAGGCGGATCGTGAATCGCCAGCGATGCTTGGTCTTCGCGTACCAGTTTTTTGATCTGGCTCAGATTTGTTGCATCAGCACATGCGACACGATGGCGACCCTCAGGATCTTCCCAAACCTCTCCTAATGAAAGCCGACAATGAGGGAGTAAACGCTCTCGAAGTTTCGGATCTTCATCAAGACGCGGCAAAGGATTGTTTTTCATATAGTCGTTTTCCTTAACGGCACTTTCTCTTCAGGATTCAAGCTCCATGTTTGATCGAGCCAGTATAAATAAATCAAAAATGTTTGAAATGTCAGCTTCATTGAATTGCTACAGGATGAGAGTTGATCAACAGAACGACAATACAGGATTGTGTTCAATAGAATAGGACTGGCCTTGTGAATCCGGTACGCGTGAACATTAATGGCGGGCTCTCTCAATGACCTGGTTCACACTACAGACTCACATGCAGGGAAGGAAAATCGATCTCTGGGATCAATCTGAAAGAGACTTTTCATTATCCAGGATAGATGCTGTCAGGGAAGTTGAATCGGAATCTGATTTACAGAACGACCAGAATGAGTTTTTTCGTTATTTCTGAATTCGGAATTTCGAAGGCTCTCTTAGTATTTCACATTGGCTCAATTATTGATGCGAATCGTTGTACTGCATCTGCGATCCATCCGATCTGCCGTGTGCTTTTGATCGTGAGAAATCAATTCGATCTTGTCATGCCATTCCATTCCAGGCATACTTTGCCAGTGAACCTACTTCCTTCAAACCGGATAGAGTCATTCAACCGATGCAGCTTGAATTAACAGAGAAAACAAACATTGATGCCGCACCAGAGGTCATTCATGAATGGCTCAGCGATCTGGAAAACTGGCCTAAAATTAATGATAAGATCCGATCGATTAGCGTGGAGGGGAATAAGTGCTTCGGCCAGCTTCACTTTAAAGGGGGCACCGTTGATTTTGCCGGTATTGTGCCTGAGGATGAGGATCCGTTAAAAGTCACCTGTAATATTGTCGTGCAATCGGAACGGGAACGGAAACAGCCTGAGCATTTTACGGTGACCTATGAAATCATCCCCAAAGGCAGGCAGACTCAGATCATTGAACGCATTGTGTTTGGCAGGGAAATCCCCTTTTGGGGTTGTCTGCTGGTGAAGTTCATAATGAAATATGGGAAATCGAAGGGATTAACAAACCTGCAACAGATTAAAGCCCATATTCCTTCACGTGATGGGTTGACTCAAGCAGATTGATCTATGATTTCAACAGGCGGCTCTTATTTTTCTTTCAATACAAATTCGCCATAGTAGCCAATATTCGATTTGTATTTCCCGCTGAGAGTCGTTCCCTGCATGGAACCCGTCCATTGATACTTGTGGCCTCGGATGGTGGCATCTCCGGCGAGGTTCAGTTGTTTCCCGATGGGGCGGGATTGAAACGTGGCTTGATACTTAAACGGGTCCCCTTTGAATAAGCCGGTAAAGGTGGCCTTCCAGACTCCCTTATCATTCGAAGTCGCCACACACTTGAGTGGTCCCGTTGTGTTATACTTGCGATTATTCCACTTGCCCTCCCAGGTTTTCGTTTCTCCCGCTTCCATCAGAGAAAGCGAACCCATTACATAAAAGACCATCAGCAAATAACGTGTCATCGTGGTTCTCCCCTTTTGATGAATCAATACGTTTCCAGGACTGGACCTGAATCTCAACGTTCTTAATAAGAGTGCTTCGTCAAATGGTTCTGGAATGCGACAAATTTCGAGAATCACCGGAGTGAGCTGGCATTGTTTTTTTCTTTTTCTCGACTAGCTTTCCGGGCTAAGCGGAATTTGCAGCATTGTCCTATCTGCTTCTACATCAATGAGATAGAGCGGCACAGAAGTGGAATACAACATTGTGTTTTTCACCAAGAGCTCGAACTATTAATGGCATCGATTCGAAATACTCAAGCTGCTTATGAAGGTTACGGGAAGTGATCCTTCACAACGGCGGTGCCGTGTGTAGAATCGATCCGTATTCAGCTTCTATTCCTTCAACATGGTCGGTAACAGTTCTGCCTCTCGTTCAGTGCAGGTGCATGCGATCGATCTTAATGTGATTCAATTCAGCAAACCGAACAACCCGGCCCTGCGATGTCTCATCAATCAGGCTACGAAAGATTTCCAGTGAACCAGGGACCCGTTGACCAGATCTGTCCTTTGTGCCGAATCTCAGAGGGGACCGCTTTCTATCAAGACAGTCGCACGTATTTTCGTTGCCCGAAGTGCCAGCTGGTTTTTGTGCTGTCCGATCAATTTTTGTCACCGCAAGACGAGAAATCGCAATACGACTTCCACGAAAACTCAGCCGACGATCCGGGCTACCGCCGTTTTCTGGGACGACTATTCACCCCGTTATCACAGCAGTTGCATCCCAATAGTCACGGTCTCGATTTCGGCTCGGGACCCGGGCCCACACTCTCTGTCATGTTCGAAGAAGCGGGGCATTCCATGGCGATTTATGATCCATTCTATTCGCCAGATACCCAGCCGCTACAGCAGCAGTACGACTTTATTACTGCGACTGAAGTCGTTGAGCATCTGCATCACCCACGACAGGAACTGGACCGGCTCTGGTCTTGTCTCCTTCCCAATGGTTCGCTGGGAATCATGACCAAACGCGTCATCGACCAGGAAGCATTTTCACGTTGGCATTACAAAAACGATCCAACGCATGTCTGCTTTTACGCGATCGAAACTTTTGAATGGCTTGCCGCCCATTGGAACGCAACATTGACCGTTCCTGAAAAAGATGTTGTGATATTTATAAAGAACCAGTCATAACGAGTGCTGACTAAATGACACATTAGATGGTAGCTGCGCATAGTTAATCAAAACAAGTACCTGACAAGCGTTTGCCAGCGTCAATGTTCAGCACCCGTGTTTGACAATCGGCGTTTTCTTACCGTGTTCATCGATGGCAACATAAGTGAAATCAGCCTCAGTGACTTTGAAGTAGGGGCAATTGGAATCCTGGTGTCTTAACACGGGTTCGACCCAGACTTCGAGTTGCAGTCTCATCGAAGTGGTCCCAATTTTTTCAACCGCGCCGTAGCAGCTGACGACATCTCCGACTTTGACCGGACGGATGAACTTCATGGTTTCAACTGCAATGGTCACCGTGCGAGTCCCCGAAATTTCTTTCGATAAGATACCGCCGGCAATGTCCATTTGCGACATGATCCAGCCGCCGAAAATATCACCATTGGCGTTCGTGTCGGCAGGCATGGCTAGCGTTCGCAGAATCAGTTTTCCATCTGGCAGCTCACAGGCTTCTTCCATTGTCATTCGATTCTATTGGTATAGTGAAGTAAGCAGTACACTTATCTGATTCCGACAAGCGTGAATATGAGACGCTAAAATTGTCTTATGAGAAACGGGGTGGACGACCATTGTTTTTTGCCACATGTCCTCCCCAAACCAATAGATTCTTACTGCAATCATCCCGATCGATAAGCACTTCAATCAAAGCCGGGCCATCATGCGAAACTGCCGTCTTGATCGCTTCATCCAATTCTCCTTCAGTGCCCGCTTTGCAGCTCCAGCCAGTCCCATCCTCAGCATTGAAGACGTTGACCAAATCGGCATAATTCCAGTTTTTGATGGTATTATACGGGCCATCATGAATTTCGACTTCGATGGTATAACCGCGATTGTTTATCAGAAAAATAATTGGCTTCAGACCATAGCGAATGATCGTCGAAACTTCCTGAGCCGTGAGTTGAAACGAGCCGTCCCCAATCAAAGCAATCGGGCGTCGATCGGGTGCACCGACACTATATCCCAGTGTCGCGCCGACAGACCAGCCGATAGACCCGTATTGCATCTGCACTTCGAATCGCGAACCGGTAGGCATGTTAAGCTGCATACCGTTGAACCAGGAATCCCCGGTCTCTGCAATGACAGTTGAATCGGGCCCCAGCATCTGCTGGATTCGTGAGAACAGTTGGCGCGTGGAGAGCGGCGTCTCGGGAGTTCCGGGACGGAGTGGCGTGACCGCTTCTTGAATTCGTTTAAAGGCAACCATCGAAGCAGCATTGGATTTTAACTTTGTTGCGAGTTGTTCAAGAAACTCCGCTAATTTGACATTGCTAAAAGTCTGATCTGGAAAGACCACGCTGTTCGGACGGGCTTGAATCACTTTCGCAGGATCGATCAGCGCTGCATGCCCGGTCGTGGTGTAGTCGGTAAAAGTTGGGCCGGCAAACAGGCAGAGATCTGCGGAATCCACGATCTCGCCACAGCCCGGCGAACCAACGGGGCCCCAGTAAGTTCCCATGTAATGCGGGTGTTGTTCGTCGAAAAAACCTTTGGCGTTCGGCATGCTGGCGACAGCATAGCCTGAAGCATCGGCCAATTGTTGGAAATGTGCCTCGGCTCCAAACGAGCGTAGTTTGACTCCCGAGACCAAAACCGGTTTGACTGCCGCATCCAATAATTCGGCGGCACGTTCGACGGCAGCCTTGAGTGAAATCGGATCACTGGCAGTTGGCCCGCCGAAGGATCTGGCATTCGGTGCGGAAGTGACAGCCGACGCAATATTACAGGCAATTTCAATATACACTGGTTTGCGAAACCGGAGTGCAGTCTGAATGGCATGATCGATTTGTGTGGGGGCTTCGCGCGGGTCGTGAATCGTCACTGCTTCCGCGGTGACTTTGGAAAAGATCTCGCGTTGATAGTCGTAATCCAGTTCACCCAGTGTGTGATGCAACATTTCAAACTCGGCTTCCGAGTTGGTGTTTGGCCCTCCTGAGACAGCAATCACTGGCAAGTCTTCGGCATAAGCGCCCCCAATCGCATTGAGCAGGCTTAAACCACCTACGCTGAAGGTTACGAATACGGCACTGGCACCGCCTGTGGCTCGGGCATAACCATCGGCGGCATAACCTGCGTTCAATTCATTACAGCAGGAGATCATCTTCAGATTTTTGTTCTCCAGGATCTTGTCTAACAAAACAAGATTGTAATCGCCCGGAACAGCGAAATAGTGTTCTAAGCCGATTTCTTCCAACCGGGAAGCCAGATACGAACCGACGGTGGTAGTACAATGATCAGACATGAAATTTCCTTCTATCTATTAATGCGCGCAGCATCATGAGATATTGCATGGTTCGCTGTATTAATACTCTGGTTTCCACATGGTTTGCTCGATTCGCTCGTCAATCTCTTGTTCAGAAATGGAGTCAGCAACACCCGCTTCGATAGCAGCCGCAGCCACCGCCCGCGCTATCTTACGGCCCACTTCTCTAATTTTTGTCAGAGAGGGGAGCAGCGAAGCCGCAGGATCTTTGAGTGCGGGCGATGTCTCTTTTAAGGCAAACGCCGCCGCCATAAACATGGAATCAGTGACCCGGCGTGCCCGCGATGCCAGAATGCCGAGCCCCATCGCAGGGAAGATATAACTGTTATTACATTGCGCGATGGTATGCGTGACCCCATCATATTCGACAGGATCAAACGGGCTCCCGGTGGCGATCACTGCTTTGCCGTTGGTCCATTTCAGCAGATCAGCGGGAGTTGCCTCTGCACGGGAAGTCGGATTAGAGAGTGGAAAGATCACAGGCCGCTCTGAATGTTTTGCCATTTCACGAATAATTTCTTCTGAAAAGGCACCGGCTTGCCCGGTAGCGCCGACAAGGACACCGGGCTTACTGTTCCGTACAACGTCGGCGAACGAGACCGAACCAGACACATCACAATCCCAGTCTTTCAGGTTTTCGGGTGACTGAGCCAGTTTCTGGTGCAGTTCATCCAGGTCGGTCCTGCCTGAGTGCAGCAGTCCGTTAAAGTCGATGATATAAAAATGGGAACGGGCTTCCGCTTCGGAGAGCCCGGCATCTAGCATAGCCTGTTTCAATTGCAGGCAGATTCCTACTCCGGCCGATCCTGCACCCAGCATGACAATGTTCTGGTCCTCGAGTTTGTTGCCCGCTGCTGAAATCGCAGCGAGAATTGTTCCCGTTGTCACTGCCGCCGTACCTTGAATGTCGTCATTAAATGTGCATAGATCATCGCGGTACTTGTCGATAATTCGTTCTGCATCGACCGAAGCAAAGTCTTCCCACTGCAGGAGCACATGCGGGAATCGTTTCTTGACGGCGGTTACGAACTGCTCAATAAATGCGTCATACTCAGCGCCTTTAATACGATTTTCCCGCCAACCAATATAACGGGGGTCGTCCAGACGTTCCTGGTTATTCGTTCCCAGATCCAGAACAATCGGCAACGTTTTGGCAGGATCAACGCCGCCGCAGAGCGTATACAGCGATAGTTTTCCGATCGGAATGCCCATGCCTCCGACTCCCTGATCGCCTAAGCCGAGGATGCGTTCGCCGTCCGTCACAACAATCACATCAATGTCTCGTTCGATATTTTCAAAAATGGCATCCAGCGATTCCCGCTCGGGGTACGAAATGAAGATCCCCCGAGGCCGTCGGTAGATATGGCTGAAACGCTGACAAGCCAAACCAACGACGGGCGTATACACGATGGGCATCATTTCGGTGATGTGTTCCAGCAGCAATCGATAGAACAATGTTTCGTTCTCATCCTGCAACTGCCTGAGAAAAATGTGCTTGTCGATATCGGTATGGAAATCACAGAATGCTTCGTAAGCACGTTCTTCCTGTTCTTCAAGCGTATCGACGTGTGGGGGTAACAGTCCCAGTAGTCCATGCTTAATACGTTCCTGTACGGTAAAGGCGGTTCCCTTATTCAAGAGTGGATCTTCGATCAGCAAGACCCCTCGTTTCTCGATAGAAAATTCTTCTGTTGAACGTCCAGAATTCATGGCAGGTTTGTCCCGATGTGAATATTACGTGGGTTAATAAAGATGAGCCTACTGAAATCAGTTCTCTGTAAGTTCTCTGAAATCAGCCATAGAATAATAGAAAAGCGGTGAGTCTGTCGATGTTACTCTTGAGAAAGTGAGAGGATTCCCGAAAGCTGAATCTTTTCAGGCGATAATGACCGGGAAATGCCCGGAAACAGATGAAGTTTGTGGTACACTGCTTGCAAGTCAGAATCAGATATCGTAAATATCACATCCTCTGGAATGGTCTGGTTTCCATTGACGTCGTCAGCCGGGCTATTCGCTATTAACTTCAATGTCCCCGGATAAATCGTGTCATGGTTCGCCAATTCAATATTGCACTGGTGCAAGTTTCGCTAAACGGGCTGCCTGATCAGAATCTGACAAAGTGTCTCGACTGGGTCCGCACTGCCGCCGCGCAGGGGGGACAGGTGATTTGTCTGCCCGAACTCTACAGCTCATTTTATTTCTGTCAGAAAGAAACGACGAAATACTTTGAGTTTGCTGAGCCACTTTATGACAAATCGTTTACCGCGTTCAGCGAACTGGCGAAAGAGCTGGGTATTGTGATCATTGTTCCCTTCTTCGAAAAACGGGCTGAAGGGCTGTATCATAATAGCGCCTACATCATCGATGCGGACGGCAGCGAAGCGGGCCTGTATCGTAAGATGCACATTCCCGACGATCCCTGCTTCTACGAAAAATATTACTTCACGCCCGGCGATCTCGGTTTCAAGGCGGTGGAGACCCAGTTTGGAAAAATTGGCACATTGATCTGCTGGGATCAATGGTTTCCTGAAGGAGCCCGGATTACAGCATTGAGTGGCGCGAACGTACTCGTCTATCCGACGGCTATCGGCTGGCATCCGCATGAAAAAGCGGAGTACGGTCCGAAGCAGCACGATTCCTGGATGACGATTCAGCGCAGTCACGCGATTGCTAACGGCACTTTCGTCGCAGCCGTCAACCGGGTTGGCTTTGAACAGCCTGAACCGGATCAACCAGGTCTCGAATTCTGGGGTTCCTCTTTTATTGCCGGGCCGCAGGGGGAAATCATTGCGCAAGCATCGACCGACCAGGAAGAAATTCTGATCGCGGAAGTGAACCTGGATCAGATGGCGGAAGTCCGTCAGAATTGGCCGTTCCTGCGCGACCGCCGCGTTGACGCGTATGGCAACATCCTCAAACTCTATCACGATGATTCGACTCCATGAGTGAGATCACCCGCAGACTGCCCGCTGAGTGGGAACCGCATCAGGCGACACTCCTCTCGTTTCCGCATAATGGCAGTGACTGGCCCGGCAAGTTCGACGCGATCAAATGGGCGTTCGTCGAGCTGATTCGCAAAGTGGCGTTGTTTGAACGTGTACTGCTGGTAGTGAAGTCCGAGAGCCAGCAACGAACAGTCGATACGATGCTACGTCAGGCGCATGCCGACACAAAACAGATCAAGTACATCATTCAAAAGACGAACCGTAGTTGGATGCGCGATTCCGGCCCGATTGTCGTGCAGCGGAGTGACGGCAAGCGCGAAGCGCTGCAGTTTCGTTTTAATGGTTGGGCCAAGTACGCAAATCATCGACTGGATTGGCAGATCCCGCCCGCCGTCGCGCAAGCGTTGAAGGTGCCTTTAACGGAAGTGATCTTCCAGGGAGGCCCCGTGATCCTCGAAGGGGGTGCGATCGAAGTCAACGGCAAAGGTACGTTAATCTCGACCGAGGAATGTCTACTCGATCAAAAAACGCAGGTTCGAAATCCCGGTTTTACAAAGCAGGATTATGCAGTCATCTTCCGGGAATATCTGGGCATTACAAATATAATCTGGCTCGGCGATGGCATCGAAGGTGACGACACGCACGGTCACGTGGATGACATCTGCCGTTTTGTGAATCCCACGACCGTGGTGGCTTGCGTAGAACCGAACAAAAAAGACGCCAATCACCGCCGTCTGGAAAATAATTTAGAACGTCTTAAACAGGCGCGTCTGGAAGATGGCAGCAAATTGAATATCGTTTCTCTGCCGATGCCGGGGCGCCTGAATTTCGAAGACCTGCGTCTCCCCGCCAGTTATGTGAATTTTCTGGTCACGAATGGCTGCGTGCTGGTACCCACGTTTAATGACCCCAACGACGCACAGGCACTAGGCATTCTCAGTGAGCTTTTCTCTGGTCGCCAAGTCATTGGCGTGCATGCGGTGGATCTTGTCTGGGGATTGGGGACGCTGCACTGCCTGAGTCATGAGATTACGGCTCTTGCGAAAAAGTAATCAGGTTTCGGGGGCATTATCAAGCAATCGATTGAGTCTGGTCTGGATTGTGGATACGATATTTAATATTGTTTATTTAATGGTCGCCCTTTTCCCGCCGTTACTGACACAACCCGCCCGAAACTCCTGCTGTTGAGGTCACTACCATGAGTCGACTGCTTTCGCTGATTGTTCTGCTCTGTGTTCCCGCTGTTTCACTCATTGCTGAAGCTGCAGAAGACTTGAATGTGCTGCCTCCTGCGACAGGCAAAGCAGCAGAAACCGGACTTGTGTATCATGCGCTGCAGCAGCGGGCCGACGAAGCGTACGCCAATCGCAAGGCAACATACGAAGCGCTGAAAACGCCCGAAGAATGTATGGCTTATCAGAAGCGGATGAAAGAATTCTTTCGCACCCAGATTGGCGGCTTCCCCGAACGGACGCCTTTGAACCCGCGTGTCATTGGGAAATTAAAAGGTGACGGTTTTCACGTGGAAAACCTGATTTATGAAAGCTGGCCCGGACACCATGTGACCGCGAATCTTTATCTGCCGAACACCAAACCACCTTATCCCGGTGTGTTGGTTCCCTGCGGACATAGTCATGATGGCAAAGCGGCTGCCGCTTATCAGCGGGCTTGTATCTTACTCGCCAAAAACGGGATGGCCGCGCTCTGTTATGATCCTATCGGTCAGGGAGAACGCTATCAGGTGCTCTCAGAACAGCCGAATGAATTTTTCCGCGGCGGTAGTCGCTATCGTCCGCCTCATCCCCAGGTTCAGTTCTACTGCACCGCGGAACATACACTGATGTCGGTCAGTTCGATTCCATTGGGGAGCAACTCGGCCCGCTATCGAATCTGGGACGGCATGCGAGGCATTGACTATCTGGTCAGTCGACCGGACATCGATCCCAAACGCATCGGCTGTACCGGAAACTCGGGTGGCGGAACGCTGACCAGTTATATCATGGCCCTTGATGAGCGTGTGCAGTGTGCGGCGCCTGTCTGCTATTCGACGATGTTTCGTTATCTGGTTGACTTCAATGGGCCCCAAGATGGGGAGCAGAATATCTTCGGGCAACTCGCTTATGGAATGGACATCGCCGACTATACCTTGATGCGGGCTCCCAAACCAACATTAATCTGTGCCGGTACGCATGACAGCACGTTCAAAATCGATGGGACGTGGGAACTGTTCCGCGAGGCAAAGCGTGTCTATACGCGTCTGGGATATGCAGAGCGGGTGGGAATCATCGAAGCCGACGCACCACACGGCTTCACGATTCAACTCCGCGAAGGCGCAGCCCGCTGGATGAATCGCTGGTTGCTGCACAAAGAAAATCCAATCTTTGAAGGTGATCTGCCCGTCTTTACTGATGAGGAACTGCAGTGTTCTCAGTCGGGACAGATTTTGCTCGACGCTGGCGAGCGTTCGCTGTTTGAAATCAATGACGGCTTGAATCAACGGTTGGCGAAAGAGCGGGCTGAGCTGTGGAATAGTGAAGACTCCAAATCATTGCGTGAAAAGGTCCGTAAAGTGAGTGGAGTCAAAAAACTCGCTGCACTTCCCCGACCGGAATTCAAGGAAGTCGGCACCATCAAACGATCAGGATATCAGATCAAGAAAATGATTCTGACTCCCGATCACGGTGTGCCTCTGCCAGCGCTGTTGTTTCAACCTGAAAACCCGTCGGGAGAACTTGTGCTCTATCTGCATGGTGATGGAAAACAGATCGATGCGGGAGAAGGAGCCGCGATAGCACAGCGAATGAAGCAGGGAGATGTCGTGATGGCGGTTGACGTGCGCTGTATCGGTGAAACGTCGCGCAAAAACAATCGGCGGATTGGTTGGTCACATGGTTTGCTGGGCCCTAACTACCACGAGTGTGCGCTGGCTTACCTGCTAGGCGATTCGATGGTCAAACTGCGGGCGGAAGACATTCTGGTGGCAGCGCGTTTTCTCTCGGAGAATCAGTCAAACGCAAAGCCACGCAAAATTAAGTTGACGGCGATCGGCGAAACAGCGATTCCCGCGCTACATGCGGCGGCGCTGGAGCCAGATCAATTCTCGCAGGTCAGCTTGAGTCGCATGATTCCTTCCTGGGGCGAAGTCGTGAAAACGCCGGAGACGCATAACCAGTTGATCAACACGGTACATGGCGCGTTAAAAGTGTATGATTTGCCAGACCTGATTAAATTAGCCGGCGCTTCTAAAGTCAAAGTCACACAGCCTTCTACCGTAGCAGAAGATCTGGCTGCGAAAACTCCTTGAGCCAGTTTGGGGGTTCTAGATCGCATCACATTTTTCCATAGCATGTCTCTCTCTAATATACTCGGTCCAAATGGCCTTGGAGACGCTACAGTAAAACTGGACACAGTCTAAACAAGTTTAAACAGGGGTTTGATTCAGGTAACCACGCTGGACAAAGCCCGCTGCGCCCTTGATAATGGCACTTCTACTCTTATTTCTATCATACTGACACCGCCGCCACTTTCGGCTGCCTGTGTTCAATCGGAGAATATGAAATGCAATCGCTTACCCGTCGGATGGCTCTAAAACTGTTTGCCTTGGGAACGACGTTCTTGGGATTTAAAAAACCGGGAGACGTCACTGCTGCTGAAAAGTCAGACAACTCTTCTGTCATCGGTCACTGGAACAAAACCCATGATCGGGTCTGGCTGGGAGAAGAATTCTGGGCCAATCCGATGGAAGACTGGCGGATCGTTGACGGCGCCGCTGAGTGCCAGTCAACCGGAGGCGCCCGTAATATTCAACTGGTGACACATCAACTGACGAATGTGGACGCGCCTTTCGAAATGTCGGTTCGCGCGAGCCAGGTCGAAGTCAAACAGCAGGATGGTGGTGTTGGTTTTCGCGTAGGGGTAAAAAGCGACATCAATGAATACCGCAGTAACTGTTTTGCTAAAGGGGGCATCAAAGCAGGCCTGGTCAATGGGACGCTGATTCTTGGCAACAAGCAGCAGAAGTTGAACAGCCCGGTTGATTTGAAAGACTGTGTATTAACACTCAGCGGGAAACCGGCAGGCGAGAAATATTCACTGACGTTAAGCGTTTCGAATTCAGTATCCGACAAGCCTCTGGGGACGATGACACAAACGTTTCCTTCGCAGGCCGTTTTGGGAAATGTGGCACTGGTCAGTAACTTTGATGCGCGATTCAAACGTAAGATTGGCGCGCGGTATCGCTTTAGCGACTGGTCGGTTACCGGCGACGCATTTACCGTTTCACCCGAACACAAATTTGGTCCGATTTTGTGGTCTCAGTATTCACTCAGCGATTCCCGCAGCGATGAAGGTTTCGTGATGAAGATCAGCGCGCTGACCGGACCGCTCGGCGAGAAGGATAATAAAGACGTTGAACTTCTGATAAAACAGGGGGATGCCTGGAAATCGCTGGGAACCGCGGCACTTGACACCGATGCCTGGACTGCCACTTTTCGGATTCCCAATTGGAATCAAAAGGAAACAACGCCGTTCAAATTGGTTTATAAAGAGAAACATACTGACGGGACTGAAACCACTGCCGAGCGAACGGGTATCATTCGTGCCAATCCTGAAGGTCGTCCTCTGGAGCTGGGCGCATTGACTTGCCAGAAGGATTATGGTTTTCCTTACGAACCGGTGGCGAACAATCTGCTGAAAGTGGATCCCGATTTACTATATTTCTCCGGCGATCAATTGTACGAAGATCACGGCGGCTTCGGTTTGATTCGAGATCCCGCTGAGCCTGCAATTCTGAACTACCTCCGTAAATTCTACATGCACGGCTGGGCGTTTGGGGAAGCGATGCGTGACCGTCCGACGATTTGTCTTCCTGACGACCACGATGTTTTCCAGGGTAATGTCTGGGGAGAAGGGGGGATGAAGATGAAAGAAGGCACGACTTCATCCTCAGGCGGATATCGTGAACCCGCGCGGATGGTCAACGTCGTCCACAAAACCTGTGCTGGCCATCATCCCGATTTTTATGATCCTGCTCCCTCTAAGCAAGATATCAGCGTCTATTTCGGCGATATGGTCTATGGAGGAGTCGGCTTTGCGATTCTGGGAGACCGGCAGTTTAAGAGTGGGCCGGAACACGTTGAGACCGGCAGTGGTCGAGCAGACCACGTGACTGATCCCAACTTTGATACGTCCAAGCTTGATAAGCCGGGGCTCGATTTACTGGGTGAGCGACAGGAAAAATTCCTCGAACACTGGTGCGACGACTGGCGGGGACACACGATTAAAGTCTTATTAAGCCAAACCGTCTTTTCCGGTGTCGCCACACATCATGGCGGCTACAATGGTTACCTGAAAGCAGATCTGGACGCCGGGGGCTGGCCTCAGACAGCCCGCAATCGGACAGTTCGCATTCTTCGCAAAGGGATGCCGCTGCATATCAACGGCGATCAGCATTTGACGACACTCTCGCAATATGGTGCTGACAAACAACGCGACGGAAGCTGGTCTTTCTGCACACCAGCAATCTCGGCTGGCTATCCCCGCTGGTGGCGACCCGATGAACTGGGCATGCCTCACAAAAATCGGCCGCAGCATGGCTTGCCTGACACCGGAGAATACCTGGACGGCTTCGGCAATCTGGTTTACGTCTATGCGGTTGGAAACCCAGAGCCGGGAACCGAGAAAAATCGTTACGATTTAGCACATCAGAAAGGGAGTGGCTTCGGCCTGGTTTTAATTGATCCTAAAGAGAAAACCTACACGTTGCATTCCTATCGTTTCCTGGTTGATCCCACCGATGGCAAAGCCTCCAACGAGTTCCCCGGTTGGCCGGTGGTGATTCACCAAAAAGAAAATCGCGGCGAGAACCAAATCCATTAAGTGAAATCCAGGCCTGTAGATCTTGATCGGTAATGGCTCTCTGGAAACGTCAACATCCAGAGAGCCATGTTTTCGCTATCAACTTACCCGTGTTCCCTAACGCCAGGTGAGCGTTTTGGCTTGCTGATTCCAGGTATGGTCTGCATTTGTCGTGCGCGTTGTGAGTGTAATGCTGTCTGGGCTCAGTTTCGCGACGGTCCAGCCAGTTGTAGACAGTTTGGGGTTCGCCACATAAGACGTGGCCGGCATGTTGAGAATGTGAATGCCTTTATGTTTGGCGTTGCCGCGATCATGGATATGACCGTGAATATAAGCTTTGACCTGTTTACGAGGAGCAAGAATCTCCCACAGTTCAGCCGAATCGGTTAAGCCCCCCGGAAAGTGATTTGGATCGCCGCCCAGACGGGGATTGTGATGCGTGACAATGATGGCTGGTTTATCAGCGTGTGCGTCGAGCGCATTGGTCAGCCACGTGCGCTGTTCTTTGCCCAGTGTTCCCTGTGTGACCATCGTTTTGTGCAGCGAATCGAGCAGAAAGAAATTAGCGTATTTTGTCTGTATCACAGAGATGTGCTTCGATTTAACCGGCGGCGTTTCTGATTGTTCTTCCTGCATCACACTGTAAAAGACATCGCGCTCGTCATGATTGCCCAGCGTCAGGTGCGTGTCGATCTTGGCTTCACGCAGCGGGCGAATTAGTTTGGCGAAGTGGCGGTAATCGCCGGGCTGCCCGTCTGTCAGCGCCAGATCACCGTTAATCAGGACGCAGGCCGGCTTTTGTTTCAGGTTGACCAGTTCGCCAACAGCTTGTCTCAAATGGCTGGGAACGGGAGAATTAGCTGGATGCTTCTCACTGATATGTGTGTCGTTTAACAGATAGACAAGATCGTCGGACTGGTTTTCACTGGCAAACGCGCCCGTGCTATAGGTGATGAATCCTGCGCCTAATGTGAACAGGAACTGACGACGGTTTTGAGTGGGCAGATGCACGGGCATGGCTGGGCCTTCATAAGGAACGATATCAGGTGGGATTGTTCGGGAATTCGATAATTTTATCCTACACCACACTACGAGCCAGCGAAACCGAAACTTCAATTATTTTTGTGCCAGTGGTGGTTGCTGACCGAGAAAATGCAGCGATTCGCGGCCCATGCGTTCGCAGATGCCGAGTGCTTCAGAAAAAGGAATATCCAGTTGTTCGACTCGATCGGGAGTCATGAAAATCACACAGCCGGACCAGGGATCGGGAGAGGCGGGCAGGTAAATTGAAATCAGGGGACCATCGGTTCGCTCTGCTTGAAAGGCGATGCGGGTGACATCATCGAAGCGGACGAGGACAGGAATCATTTCCGGTTTGTTATGATCGCCACCAATGCTGCCTTTGAGTTGTTCACGATAAATCGCATAGCGGGGGAACAGCAGGATCAGATTTTTTTCTATGAATCGCGACAGTTTTTTGCCAATCGACCAGCGGGCGATCAGGCCGGCGGCGAAACACATCAGCAGTACAATGCCAATTGAGAGCGCGAACAGCAGTGCGATCCCAGCCCGAGTTTTGAAGGGAATATATTCATAGAGCAAATTGGCCACGGTCATCACGATGGGCACAACTTGACCGACCAGAGCACCAATCACGATCAAGGGTAACAGAAAGATCAGTCCCCCGATGGCAGTGGTCTTTAAGAACCCGAAACTTTTTTTGACATGCTGAGACATAAGGGGATGATCTTTGCTCTAAGTTGAGAATGCCGCGTTGAGTGAACTTCTATTGAAGCCTAAGGTGATAAATGATCCGCAATCTCATCCCGGCGTTTCTGAAGTTCTGCCAGTTTTTCTGCTTTGTGCTGCATCTGGTTCTGCTTTTCATAAGGATCGGTTTTGAGATCGAACAGAAATTCTTCGCCTGCTTCGTTTTGGATATACTTCCAGTCTCCCTGTCGCAGCGCAGTCCAGCGACCCCGTTTTAATTCTTTGTGCGGCCCCAATTGCCAGAACAGTTCTCTGTTTTCGACAGGCGTTTGTCTGGTGAGCAGACCGGAAATATCCTGTCCATCCAGAGTCAGACCGCTGGTTTCGACATTAGCAAATTGACAGATCGTTGGGAACAGATCAAGAGCCCAGGTGACTTCGTTCGTTTCCGTCGCTGCTTTGATTTTTCCAGGCCAGCGCATGATACAGGGTACTCGAATCCCACCTTCAAACAGAGTGGCTTTGGCGCCACGAAATGGGAGATTACTGCCACCGTAAACGTAGGTGCCGCCGTGATCTGTCATGAAGATGACCAGCGTATTTTCATCCAGTCCGTTATTTTTGAGAGTCGACATGACACGCCCGATGCCGTCATCCAGTGCGACGGTCATGGCAGCAAACTCACGGCGGACTTTGTCTTTGATGTTTCCCACCCGTTTCAAATCAGATCCGCGTGCCTGCATGATATTCACCGGGCTCTGATCGCCGGGAGACCAGCCTTTACCGAAATGTGGGGCGTTATATGACAGGAACAGAAAGAACGGTTTGTCGGCCGTCCTTTGCGCTTTCAAAAAATGTTCTGCTTCTTCGGTAATCAAGTCCGTCGCATAGCCATTCTCAGAGACATAGTGCTGGTTGTGGTACCAATCAGGAAGATTGCCATACGTCATAGTAAAGTAATCGATACAGCCTCCGGTATGTCCCCGAAACAGATCAAAGCCGTGGGAGGTCGGCAAGAATGATTTCGCACCATGCCCCAGATGCCATTTACCGATCAATGCGGTCTGATAGCCGTTCTGGTTGAGAACTTCAGCGATAGTAGTTTCGCCAGGTTGAATCCCGCGATTTTGATCCACCTTGCTCATAAACATCAAAGCGCCCAGCAATTGATCCTGCGATCGACTCGGATTACGTCCAGTCAAGATTCCAAAACGGGAGGGCGTACAAATCGCCGAAGCAGAATAATATTGACGAAACAACAGGCCCTCTTTGGCGAGTTGATCAATGTGCGGTGTTGGAATTTCACTACCATAACAGCCGACGTCGTTGATGCCCTGATCGTCGGTGAAAATGATCAGAAAATTCGGTCGTTCTGCGGCAGAGAGAGAAGTGACTGGAGCAGCAAAACAAAGAAAGAAAATCAGAATCCGGCGTCTGAAATGATGCGACATAATATTCTTGCCAACGTGAGTTGAGTTAAGCAGCGGAAATCCGGATCAACGTGATCCATGTACTGACAGCTCACTATTGTGTACGAAAAGCCTTGATCAGGCAATGATGTCGTGTACGACTTTGCCACCTTCGGTGCCGGTCAGGCGGAATTCCCGTTCGCCTTGGTGGAACGTCAGCTTGTCGTGCTGCAGGCCCAGTTGATGTAAGATCGTGGCGTGTAAATCGCGGAAGTGTACCTTGCCTTCGATCGCACGGGCACCGGTAGGGTCGGTTTTTCCGTAAGCCAAGCCGCGTTTGATACCGCCTCCTGCCATCCAGAAAGTGAAGCCGCGGGCGTTATGGCCGGTACCATCTTTTTTGTTTTCCGGAACGAGACCGGGACGACCGAACTCGCCTCCCCAGACGACCAGTGTTTCATCGAGCAGTCCCCGTTGTTCCAGATCTTCCAGCAGGGCGGCGATAGGGGCATCTGTCGATTCACAATTCGCGGTTAAGTTGGAACGATGATTTGTATGCTGATCCCAGCTGGTATGATTGACTTCGATGAACCGCACGCCAGCCTCTGCAAATCGACGGGCCAACAGGCACTGGCGTCCGAAGTCGGAATTTTTAGAGCTGCCGACCACTTTACCCTGACCGACGCGATAGCGTTCGAGCGTTGATTTTGTTTCCTGGCTGATATCGAGCAGCTCAGGGGCGGCCATCTGCATGCGGAAGCCGAGTTCCATCGATTGAATTACGGCATCCAGGCGGACATCATCGGGGCGATGGTTTGCGTGTTCCCGGTTCATCGCTTGCACAAAATCGAGCTGGCGTCGTTTGACCGCAGTGGGCAGGTGATGGCTTTTGATGTTGTTGATTGTCGCGGTTGACATATTTGTGGTGTTGAGGCCGATCGGCGTTCCCTCATAAACGGGGGGAAGTAAAGCGCTGGAATAAACGGACGGCTTGGAGGGATAGAGACTGATGAAGCCGGGGACATTCTGGTTTTCCGTACCGAGACCATACAGGACCCAGGAACCCAGGCTGGGGCGGGGACGCAAACGGTCGCCGGTATGTAGTTGCAGGAAAGACTGGGCATGGTTGGTAATGTCCGCGTACATTCCATTCAGCACACAGAGTTTATCTACGTGTTTCGCGGTTTCGGGGAGTAGTTCGGAGATCCAGAGGCCGCTTTCGCCGTGCTGTGCGAATTTGAAGACCGAACCGGGGTGTTTTTTCTTGCCGGTTTGTGGTTTAAAATCGAAGGTATCGAGTTGGGCGGGACCGCCGCTCATGCAGAGAAAAATGACGCATTTCGCGCGGGCCGGCAGTTGAGGAGACCGGGCAGACAGATTGGCAATCGCAGAGGAACTGTCGGCGAGTGTGTTCTTGCCGCACAAAGCAGACATGGCAAGATAGCCAAAGCCGCAAGAGGCTGATTTCAACATTTCCCGTCGCGAGATTCCGAGCATCAGATCGTTCCTTTGGGAGTTTCTTTATCTTATATCAAGTCGCTAATCAACGTAACGAAATTCATTGGTGTTCAACAGCGCCTGACAGAGGGTAGCCCAGACCGTTGTTCGACGAATTTCATCTTGGGACATTTCTGTCTTGAGTGCATTATCGATATCTTGAATCAACGCCAGAGCACGTTCCAGTTCGGACGATTTTGGTGTGCGATTCAAGGCACGTTGATAAACCAGATGCACGCGTCCCGTGTCATCTAGCTTTGGATTCGACAAAATGTCTTTTGCAAATCGTTGTCCCTGTTCAATTAGAAAATCGCTATTGATCAGAAACAGACTTTGTGTGGGCAGCGTGGTTTCATTTCGTTTGCCAACCGGTTTTGTGGAATCGGGCAGGTCAAAGGCTGACAGTTCCGGTGGTTCAAAATGACGCAGCATGCACAAATAGATGCTGCGGTGATTGTCCGGTAGATGCAGATTACCCGCTTTGTTGACCATCTCATCCACATGAGCGATAGGGGACCCGAGGCCGGGTTCTCTATTGAGCTGACCACTGGCAGCGAGGATGCAGTCTCGTAACGATTCGGCATCCAGTCGTCGGCGGTTATGTCGACAGAGGAGCTTGTTTTCCGGATCCGCTTCCCGTATCTGTTCGTCACAGAAACTGCTGAGCTGATACGTGCGGCTGAGGACGATGCTGCGAATCAGTCGTTTAATCGACCAGCCTTCAGATCGGAAGCGGGTTGCCAGGTGATCCAGTAGCGCGGGATGCGTCGGTAGTTCGCCGTAGACGCCAAAATCATCAGGCGTCCGAACAAGGGCTTGTCCGAACAGATGCAGCCAGATCCGGTTGACCATAACGCGCGCTGTCTGAGGATGATCATCGCGTGTCAACCACTCAGTTAATTGCAGGCGGCCACTTTGCTTAGCGTCGATCTTTGGTGTTTGGGGGATGTTACAGGCCGAAAGAAAACCGCGAGGTACACTGGGGCCCAGTTTCTTAGATTCCCCTTTGATATTGATTTTGCAGTCGACCGGTATTTTCTTTTCGCGGACTCCCATCGCTAAAGGGGTACCCGGAGGATAGACCTTTTTGGGTTTCTTTTTTCTTGACAAAGTACGCTTATCGACATTCGGCTTTGCGCCGCTGTCTGGCGACGGAATGTAGTGGTGCTTCGATTTCAAAACATGCAGCGGGGTTTCCGGCGCTGTCAATGGTTGATTGGCAGCATAACCCCACATGGTTTCCGTGCTCAGGAAAATTCCTGCCATCGCATAATAATCGGCGGTGGGAATCGGATCGTGCTTGTGATCGTGACAACGGGCACAGGCCACACTCAGTCCCATGACGGCAGTGCTGACGACGTTGATCTGATCGTTCACGACATCCATATCAAAGTTGACGTTCATCGCTTTCGCAGGTTTCGAGCCGATAGCCAGGAATCCGGTTGCGACCAGCAGTCGATCTCGTTCTTCGGGAGTCTTAGCTGACAAGAGATCGCCGGCAATCTGTTCGGTCAGAAAACGATCATAGGGAATATCGTTGTTCAATGCTTGAATGACATAATCTCGATACCGCCAGGCATGCGGGAAGGTCGGATTACGTCCCAGCCCATCATTGCCGTTCGATTCGCCGTAGCGGGCGACATCGAGCCAGTGCCGGCCCCAGCGTTCACCAAAATGAGGAGACGCCAGTAATTCATCCACCAGATCAGCGACTGCCTTTTGCTGTCGTCCTTGATAGTCGGTCAGAAATGATTCGACCTGTTCTGCAGAAGGAGGAAGCCCGAGTAGATCAAAATACAGACGTCGTACCAGCCTTGATGGAGAGGCGTCGTGTGTGGGAGCTAACTCAGCCGTTTCCATGCGTGAGAGGGCAAATTGATCCAGGGAGTCATAACACCAGCTTTGATTTTGGACGGCGGGAATCTTCGGGTTTGTGACCGGTTGAAACGACCAGAGCTCCGGTTTCGATAGCGGCGATTCTTTCGTCGGTTTTGGGGCAATCAGCGGATGATCGAGGCGTGGATCGGGCACGCCCATTTTGACCCACGTGATAAAGTCATTGATAATGGCTTCTGGCAGTGGTTCATCGGGCGGCATTTCCAGGTCATCATAACGCAGTGCTTGAATCAACAGGCTTTCATTGGGGCGACCTTTGACAAAGGCCGGGCCTGATTCTCCCCCGACGCGCATGCCGTCACGGGTATCCATCCGCAGTTTGCCCCCCAGTTCCTCTGATTTGGAGGAATGGCAGGAATAACATTTCTTGACGAGTACAGGGCGAATTTTATTTTCAAAAAATGCGCGCTGCTTTGGGTCCATCTTCGAGTGGGCTGACTCGCTGGTTGGTTTCTTCGCACTCCAGACCGGTTCTACTACGTAGAACGAGATCGCGAGAAAACAACAGGCGACAGATACCAGGGTGATTCGTTTACGCATGGCCGACAAATTCTAATTGGCAGGAGTAGTCGTACGCGTTCAGGCAAGATGTAGTGAACAAGGATAGATCATACTTGGTTGATGCGTTTAAGTCAAGAATCTTAACATTCTTTCGGTACCTGCGATCGACACGCACCAGCTTTTTACCGTTTATAGCTTGTATCGTGTTAACCACTCAGGTTTGCCTGATTGATGTGACCCGTGTTTCTGCTACTATAATAGCTTGATTTGAACCAAATCGATCTTCAACGGAGAGTGAACAGCGTGTTATCTGAATATGACGTGATTATTGTCGGTGGGGGTGGTAGTGGACTGGCAGCAGCCGCGCGGGCACTGGAGTTTGGGGCGCGCGTGTTGGTTCTGGAAAAGCAGCCTCAACTGGGAGGCACGACAGGCATGGCCATTGGTTCTTTCACGGCAAACGGCACCAGTCTGCAACAGGCTGCGGGGATCAGTGACAACGCCGACGATCATGAAATCGATGCTGGCCAGTTTGCAACGCCAGAGATTGAATCGCATAGTAACAATGAACTGCGTCGTTTTTTTCTGGGACAGACCGCAGAGACGCTGGAATGGTTGCGCGGCATGGGACTCTACTTTCACGGTCCCAATCCAGAGCCACCCAACCGCGTTCCCCGCATGCACAATATTGTTCCGAACGCCAAAGCGTATATTGCCGCCTTTCAATCTCAGATTCTGAAACTCAAGGGAACGATCGTCTGTGATGCTCCAGTCATGGAACTGGTGTCTGACGGGCAACAGGTCACAGGTGTTATCGCTTTGATTCAGGGAGAACGAAAAACGATTCTTGCAAAACGTGGCGTTGTGCTGGCGGCAGGTGACTACGCGAACGCGCCGGAAATCATCGGACGTTTTAAAGGTAATCAGTTCAAGTCGATTGAAGGCGTCAATCCTAAAGCGTGTGGCGACGGGCATCTGCTGGCGGAACATGTCGGCGCGCAACTTTTGAATATGGACATCACCTATGGCCCGGAATTGCGGTTTGTGCCACCGCCTGGAGATCCCTTTGAACAGTTTCTGCCGACCAGTGGGTTCCTGGCAAAAATGATGGGGCGATTGGTTCCCTTACTGCCACAGTTTCTCATCAACTGGCGGATCAAACGCTTATTGTTGACCTGGCAGCATCCGGAAAATTCGTTGTTTGATGACGGCGCCATCTTGATTAACGCAGATGGCAAACGGTTCTGTAATGAAACAGATTGTCCTGAGCGGGAAATCGCGATTTCGGAGCAACCGGAAAAAGCCGCTTATATTTTGTTGGACGAACGCATTGCCGCGCTCTACAGCGCGTGGCCACATTTTATTTCAACAGCGCCAAAAATTGCCTACGCTTATGTAGATGATTATCTCAAGCTGCGGCCCGATGTGAGCATCGCAGGCACGCTGGAAGAAATCGCGGAGCAGCGTAATCTGGATGTGGCTCACTTACATGAATCAGTGTCGCAATTCAACAAGTACATCGGCGGTCAGCAGTCAGATCCGTACGGCCGCACGGGAGATGACAATGCACTGACTGGAAAACGCTGGGTCTTACTCGGACCGGCGAAAGCCTATTTCACGACGACCGAAGGAGGCGTCGCCATCAATCAGAGTCTGCAGGCTTTGAATGAAAATGGAAGCCCAATCCCCGGCTTATACGCAATTGGCTGTAACGGCATGGGAGGTCAAGTTCTCTGGGGCCACGGCCTGCACATCGCCTGGGCAATTACCAGCGGCCGGCTAGTGGGCGAGGATCTGGGGCAGGCCTCTCAAAGATAAAGCTTGATTTACCCATTTCGGAATCAGACCCCATCTGCTTTCGCTTCACTTTTGCGTCAGAAGCGATCAACGGAAGTCTATTCTCTGTCTTTCCCAGCTTCAAATGAAACGGGAATAAGAGGCCCCCTGGCAATTCTCGCCAGAAAACATTTGACATTTTCGCAAACGCATCTGTAAACTTTGAGTTAACCGTTTGTGTATTAATAAACAAATGATTTGGTGCGATCAATTTTAATGTATCAAGTCGGGTTCTGTGCCAAACCTTACTGTTAATTAAACGTCTGTTTAACCTGATTCAACTCTCATCTCAGCTAATTTGGCTTTCTTGGAGCACCGAAAAATTCTGTGTTTCTCGGGAAACGGAGCTTTCTTATCGATTATAGACTCATCGCATTTTTTCAAAGGAAAAGCAACATGAATCTGAAACGCCCACAGAAACATGGTTTTACATTGATTGAATTATTAGTGGTGATTGCCATTATTGCCATTTTGATTGCCCTGCTGTTACCGGCCGTGCAGCAGGCGCGCGAAGCGGCCCGTCGAAGCTCCTGCAAGAATAACCTCAAACAGCTTGGTCTGGCCTTTCATAATTATCATGAAACGTTTCAGCAATTTCCTCTGCAACAAACCTGTTGTGGCGTAGTAGACACCGGCGCCCCCGCTCTGATGCAAACGTGGCGTATTCGGCATAGCTGGACCGTACGGATTCTGCCTTATCTCGATCAGGCAACAATCTATAACCAGCTCAATTTCAGCACGGATGGTATGTATGGAACGAATCTTAAACTAAAGCAGGAAAGACTCAAAGTCGTCATGTGCCCCTCAGATCCCCTGATTCAGGATACCGATACGGGCGCTGACGATGCCGGCGGTTCCCAACGCGGACAAACGGATTATGCGATCTCTGCCGGAGGGCATCCCAACAGTGCCGCCACTACGCCTGGTACTTCTGGCGCTGGTTATGGTCAATTCAGTAGCGTTCCCAAGTCGCGGGACGTACGGGGCATGTTCAGCCGAAGTGGTTACTCTGCGAAAATCAGCCATGTGACAGACGGAACGACAAATACGATTATGATTGGTGAAGTCTCAGGACCTCTCTGTCTTTGGCAGGATTGGGGCTACCAGAGTTGGGGAACCATGGCGCATCCGATCAATTTCCGGAATGAAGAATTGATCGCAGGTACTCTCAGCCGGGGAGATGCGAATGCCACCATCGGTTTTCGGAGCCGTCACGAAGGGGGGGCATTTTTCACCATGGCTGATGGCAGCGTGCATTTTCTGAGTGAAAATATTGACGGAAATCTATACCGCAATTTAGGTGATAAGGCCGACGGAAATACAATCGGTGATTTTGGCGGTTGACCCTGCCTCTGACCTCTTGAATCGAGGTCCACCAGGCGATTTAGTGCAGATATTGTTCATGAATATTAGTCGCATGAGGGAATCAAATGCCAACAGTACAACATGAATTCAAATCACACCTTGAAAGGCGCTGCATGTCAGGTTATCGAATAGGATGTTACTGCTTTTTATCACTCACAATGAGTCTCATGATTACCGGTTGTGGTGGTGGCGTTGATGATGCGCCGGAGGTGGCACCAGTGACGGGAACGGTGATTTGGAACGGAAAACCTCTGGATGAAGGGACGATCGTATTTCATCCTGCCTCAGGCCGTTCCGCTTCAGGCACCATCACAGGGGGCGAAATTGTAGAGGTGACGACGACAATCAAAGGCGATGGTGCTCCCGTGGGCGAGAATCAGGTGACGATTTTTGCAACAAAGCCTGACCCAAAAGACACATCGGGCATGGGGACCATTTCGCTGATCCCCGCAAGGTACAATAACGTCAAGAAGTCAGGCTTGAAAGCGACGATCAACGGTAATGCAGATAACAAAGTCAACTTCGATCTGGTGAAATAATAAGCCGCCTCTCAATTTGAAAAACCGGCTATTGAAAAACTGGGTACAACTGATTCAAATTTAGGAATCAGGATTATTGGTTCCCGGAATCACTTTCGTTAAATCGCGGCCGAGAATCGAAGGGCACCAGTGTCGCTCGATATGTTCGATGATCATTTCGGTTCCCCGCGCATGGCTGACATAAGGGCGATCACGGGGGTCGTACAGCGCATCAGTCAAGTCGCGACACAGTACCACGTTCTTTCCCAGATAGGTCATCTGGCGAATTCCAAACGGTCGTCCCAGAACACACATGTTGGTATGCACGCCCATCAGCACGATGTTTTTACGTTGTTCCTGTTCCAGAAAATTATAAATCTCCTGTCCGTTCGCGCTGATCACATCGTAACCGACGATTTTGATCGCGGCGTGTTGATGGCGATCTGTATTCTTTTTGTAATCCGCGATCGGGTCATCACAGCCTCGCAGACTCGACTCAGTAGAACGTTTTACAGTGTCATCGACAGGAAGTGGCGGTTCTTTTTCCGGATTCAGGTAACACCAGCCTTGAATCGGGGCAGGGGGCTTGGACGGTTTGGCTTCTTTGATGCGTTTGCGAAACGGCGTGTCTTCGTATAATTGAATCCCGCCGCTCGGGGCGTGAATGATAGCAACACCCTGATCGCGGGCCTGCGAGACGACCTGATTCATCTTCGGTGCCATCCGGTCCACACGCTGGGCCGCCAGCTTACAGGGATGGTCGGCCCACATATCACAGATAATGATGGCCGTTTCCGATGCGTTCCATTCTGCTTTTTCTTTGATCGGCTTATCAGGTGTTTCAGGCGTTCGTTTTCTCAAATGGATCGACAGCTTGCCGGGAACAGTAGGAATGCTTCGGGATGCCTGTTGGGAGTCATCCGCCAGCAGAGAAGAATATGAGGGGAGAAGTGAACCAGCCACGCAGCCCTGAAGCAGCGTGTTTAAAAATTGACGTCTTGGCTGTCGAGTCGTATTCTGCATGATGGCCTCTGTTTCGGTTGATGATACGAATTGTACAGTTTGTATTGTGAAGCTGAATGACCATCAATTCAATCAGAATCTGGTGAGAATTTCCAGACACGCATTGAAACTGGGTCAGAGGTGGACTTTTCTTTGCATGGACTTCGACTCATAATGGATGGTAGAAACAGTTTTTGCACTGCATTTTCATGTCATGTTTCAGGATTCGATTATATGCGAACTCATCCTTGCTTGCTGATCTTTATCTTGATCGGTTCATTATTTCCTTTTGATTCCGTTTCTCTGGCAGATGAACCACAGAGTAAAAGCCATCCGCAAAGACTTGTCCTGAAAGAAGGTGACCGAGTCGTTTTCATTGGAAATACCTTTGCGGATCAATTGCGACTGTATAACTATCTGGAAACGCTATTCACTTCGCAGGCCGATGTGAAGCAGCTTACGTTCCGAAACCTGGCCTGGTCGGGGGATACTTTAGATCTCCAGCCACGGCCACTCAATTTTGGTTCGCTCGATGATCATCTCCAACAACAGCAAGCCGACGTGATTATTGCCTGTTTTGGGATGAATGAATCATTTGACGGGCAGGCAGGCTTGAAGGGATTTACAGAAAACTGGGAGAAGTTTCTCACGCATCTGAAATCACAAAAATATAACGGAAAATCATCACCACGCATCGCGATGATTTCTCCGATCGCCCATGAAAGTATGGGGCCGCCGTTTCCCGATCCCGCTGCGCATAATCAGAGTCTGTCAGCATATACCCAGGCGATGAAAGCGATTGCAGAGCGGCATCGGGTGCCGTTCGTGAATCTTTTCACTACAACACAGAAACTGATGCAAGAAAACGCCTCTCAAAAGCTGACCCGAAATGGGATTCATCTGAATGAGTACGGCTACTGGGCCGTCAGTCAATTTGTCGCAAGCGAGTTACTGGGAAAAAAGATGGAGAGCCCGCAGTTGATCGTTGATATGCAAAACCAAACGATTCAAGTCACCAACGCCACGATCTCTCAACCATCATTTCAGCCAGAGAAAATTCAATTCACACTCAAACAGAACGCCTTGCCGATTCCTGCAGCTCCGGAATCAGCCATCGTTCACAGCGATTTACTGGCAGCCCAGCCACGGCTCACCGTGAAAAATTTACCGAATGGCAAATATCGTCTAGTGGTGAATGGGATTTCGATTGCCGAAGCCAGTCAGGCTGACTGGGACAGAGGTCTGAGATTACAAAACCTGGCTTCGCAAGCTCAGGTGAATGATTTACGGTCTCAAATTGATCGCAAAAATGAATTGTTCTTTTATGTCTATCGTGCGCACAACGCGGAATATATTTTTGGCCGTCGTACCAAACCGTTTGGCGCGGTCTCTTTTCCTCCCGAGATGAAAACATTTGGCACATTGATTCAAGATCGAGAGACCACAATCGAAAGCCAGTCATCGCCCCAGGCAGAAACACGCTGGGAGTTGGTACGCATTGAATCCTGATCAGTCTAACCGGCTTGATCTGTTTGAGTTGTTTCTACAAAAAATGGTTTCTAATACCTTCTAGGATAAGAGTTGATCATGTTTAAGTCTGCAACATTCCTGAAAAGCTGTCTGGTGCTCTCCGTTTTCTTTGGACAGTTTCTGTCAGAACGAGAAAGTGCTGCCGCCGAAAACGAAAAGCAACCACATGTCGTGTTTGTGGTGGGGACGACTCATTACTTACCTCAGAAGACAATCCCTGCTTTTGCAAAGCGGCTGGAGCAGTATGGCTTTAAAACGACTGTGATTCTTCCAGAAGGAAATCCGGAGCGGAACCAGAACCAGGTGGGACTACCCGGTCTGGAGGTACTTGAGCAGGCTGACCTGGTTGTGTTTTACATGCGGTTTTTGCAACTGCCGGCACCTCAGTTTTTACAGATTTACAACTATATAAAATCCGGCAAACCAGTCATCGGCTTACGCACGAGCACGCATGCCTTCGATTATGAGAAAAGTAATCCACTGTCAGAATGGAATCGTGGGTTTGGCAAGCGGGTTCTGGGTTCAGAGTACTTTTTTCACCTTTCCAGCGAGACTGTGGTTGAGCAGGTTCTGTCGCATCGCAATCACGAAATTCTGAACGGCGTGGCTGCAAAATTTATCGATCCGGGCACCTTATATAAAACGAAACTTCCCGCAGATGCTACACCATTGTTAACGGGGACGGGTAAATCAAAGCAAACGGGAATCATCAAAAATCAATTTGGAACTCATGAACTCACTGCTGAAATGAGTTGGCCGGTTGCCTGGACCTGGAAAAACGAATGGGGCAGCCGGGTATTTACAACGACATTGGGGGATGAAAAGTCATTTGAGCTGGATGCTGTCAATCGATTACTGGTGAACGCCGTTCATTGGGGGCTGGAAAAACCGGTGGGGACAACGCCGGAACGAATGGCGGTTGCAAACTCGGCTCCTAACTTGAAACGGCCGTTTGAACTGACGCAGGATCATTCGCCGATCGTGGAGCAGAAGACTTTTTCGATGCTGCCCGGATACGAAGTCAACCTGTTCGCCGCCGAACCAATGTTGGTGAATCCGATTCATATGACCTGGGACCCGCAAGGTCGTTTGTGGGTGATCTGTACGACATCGTATCCACAAGTCTCGCCGGGTGAAAAGCCGAACGATCAGATCGTGATTCTGGAAGACACCGACCAGGATGGCCGCGCTGATAAATCGACCGTGTTTGCAGATGGCCTGTATGTGCCCACCGGTCTGGAATTAGGTGATGGCGGTGTTTATGTTGCCAATGCTCCCGACTTATTATTTCTGAAGGACACGAACGGTGATGGCAAAGCCGACCATCGGGAAGTTGTACTGACCGGTTTCGCCACAGAAGACAACCACCATTCAATCAGTGCCTGGCGCTGGGGACCGGGTGGCTGGCTTTATTTTCAAGAAGGGACCTTCATGCACTCGCAAGTGGAAACGCCCTCTGGAACAGTGCGGCTTGAAAATGGGGGCGTGTTTCAGTTTCACCCCCGGACTCTGAAGTTGAATGTGTTCGCCGACTATCGTGCGTCTAACCCCTGGGGGCACATGTTCGATGATTGGGGACAGTCCTTTGTGATCGATAACCCGCGACTTTATTTCACGGCCCCGTTGACAGCCAATAGTCGTGCCAAACTTGGCTATGATGCCAGTGGTCAGGGAACAAAACAGTGTGGCGGCGAATTTGTTGCCAGCCGACATTTCCCTGCGGAAGTGCAAGGCGAAATCTGGACCAACCAGTATAAATCACATGTAGTGGCACGCTATGAAGTTTCTGATGATGGTGCCGGCTATGCAATTAAGGGCCTCGATCCGTTAATTCAATCCAGCAGTTCGTACTTTCGTCCGGTGGACTTGAAAATGGGCCCCGATGGTGCTGCCTATATTCTGGACTGGTATAACCCGTTGATTGGTCATATGCAGCACAGTTTTCGAGATGAACGCCGCGATACGACACACGGCCGCGTCTGGAGAGTTACTTATAAAGATCGTCCCCTGGTCGAGCGTCCCAAGTTGGTCGGAGTTCCCTTGTCAGACGTGGTTGCTCACCTGAAAGATCCCGAGAGTTTTACCCGGCAACAGGTGAAACGGGTTCTGTACGACGCCGATCAGGAGCAGGCGAAACAGGCGCTTGATTCATGGGTGGCAACGCTGTCTCCGCAGGATGCTCTGGTGGATCATCACCGCCTGGAAGCACTCTGGTGTTATCAGACGATTGGCGTGATCAACGAAACATTACTGCGCGCGGTGCTGAAAGCGAAAGACGCCCGCGCGCGTGCTGCCGGCTTACGGGTGCTTCGCTACTGGTTTTCTCAGATCAAAAATCCATTGGAATTGCTGGAGACGGCGATTCATGATCCGCATCCGCGTGTCCGGCTCGAAGCGATTCTGACGGCAGGTTATATTCCAGATCCGCGCTCGGTTACTATCGCCGTCAAAGCCATTGATGCGCCGATGGACCGCTACCTGGAACACAGCTTGAAGTTAACCATTGATGGCTTACAGTCACATTGGGTCATACCGAATCAACAGGGTAAAGTCGCTTTTGAAAAAGTCGAACATAAAAATTATGCGCTGGCAAATCTGCTCTCGAATGATTCGATTGATGTGATCATTGATCTGTTGAACGCGGGAAGTATTGATGCGGAATTATTGGAAGGCCCTGCGCAAGTGGTTGCCGAAAAAGCGAATGCGAATCAACTGGAGCCTCTGGTGTTGAGTCTGCTGGAAGTCACGCGCGAGTATAAAACTCAGGGAGGCAAAGGCATTTCACCGGAAGCACTCAGTATTCTGCTCGATGCCCTTGATCGTGCTGCCCGCGAGAGAGGTGTGGTTCCCAAAGGCAATCTTGGCACGATGCTCAGCCGTTCGGCGGTGGTGCCGGGATTACCCGTCCAAAAGTCGGTGGCTCGTCTGATCGGTTCCTGGAAACTAACCCGTGAAGGTCGGCGACTGCAACGCGAAATCAACTCGGCGGATACTGATCCAGAAGTCAAACAGTTGGCGGCGGAATCTCTGGGGCTGCTCGGCGATGCGGGTTCGCTTAAGTTTCTGAACGCATTGGCAAACTCCAAAAAGCCAATCAATCAACGCTTATTGGGAGTTTACGGTCTCGCTGCTCACGATCTGAAACAGGCAGCCGCTTTAACGTCTGGTATCTTGAGTCAGGACCCTGGGGAAGAAGACCCCGCCTGGTTTTTAACCGCATTTACGAAACGCAAAGGGGGTACGGAGATTCTGGCGGACCAGTTAAAGTCGGCGTCTCTCCATCCCCGGGTTGCGGAAAAGGTCAGGCAATACCTAATTGAAACGGGTGAAACCAACGCGGCTTTGATCGCCGCCTTTGGCGGTACGGTGATGCAGGATTCACTTGAAGCACAATTGTTGAAAGAGAATGTACTCGAACTGGCAACCGCAGTACGTGCGCAAGGAGACGCCGCACGCGGCGAGCAGATCTTTCGTAGAACCGAACTGGCCTGTATGAAGTGCCATAGCATTTCGAACGCAGGGCCTGTTCTCGGTCCCGATCTGGCTGCCATCGGTTCCAGTTCGCCTCCCGATTACATTGTTGATTCCTTTCTACGTCCGTCCAAGGTCATCAAGGAATTCTATGACAGTATCATGGTGGTGACCGACGAAGGACGTGTCATCAACGGTATTCTGGTGGTCCAGGATGATTCGAAAGTGGTGCTCAAGGACGCCGCCCAGCAAGGAAAACAAGTAACGATACCGGCAGAGCAGATTGAATTCACGAAAAAACTACCTTCTCTGATGCCACAGGGACTCGCGAGTAAATTAAAAGACCGGCAGGAATTTCTTGATCTCGTCAAGTTTGTTACAGAGCTTGGTCGCCCTGGTCCTTATGCGACCAGTGTCGCGCAGGTCGTCCGACGCTGGCGAATTCGCGGCGCTGATACACCTTTGACTTCGGACGACCTTGAGCAGTTCAAATCGCTGGAAATTTCTTCCGTGGCTGCTTACAGCATGGTGAATGGGACATTACCTGCAGCCGATTTGAATCTGAAAAAACCGCTGACCCAGGCGATTGCCTTTGTGGATATTACTCAGGCCGGCAATGTAAAACTGCAGCTCAATTCTACTAAGGGGTTAAAAGTCTGGCAGAACCAGACGCCGATTCCGGTAACAGAATCGACGCTGTTAGTGCTGCCCACCGGTCGTAACCAGTTGACGTTCGAAATTGATCGCGCGACTCGCGGCGATCTCGATTTGAAAGTGGAATTCCAGAAGGCGAATCTGCAACCAGAGGGCCGCTTCAAAGTCGTCGGCGGCCCCTGAGGTTACAGATGCCTGAATCAATCCTGTTTCTGTGTTGTTCGCTTCAGCCAGTCTCCGCATAATTTCGGCCAGCCAGAGATGGGATTTTCGGAAGGTCGCAGACCGTAGCCGTGTCCACCTTTCGCGTAGAGGTGTAGTTCAGCGTCGACTTTGGCGTCTTTTAATTCACGAGTGTAGTTGAACGCACTGTCGACCAGACGTCGGTCGTCGAGAGTCTGCACGATGAAGGCTGGCGGCGTTTTGGAATCGACTTTGATTTCCGGCGCCATCTGACGTTTGTTCTTGTCATCGTAGATGTAGGCCGGGTAAATCAACACGGTAAAGTCGGGACGACAGCTTAATTTGTCAGCGGCGTCAATCTGTTTGTAGTTGCGTTTCTGGTAGTTGGTGGAAAGGTTTGCCGCCAGATGACCGCCGGCGGAAAAACCGAGCACGCCAATCTGCTCGGGATCGATACCCCACGCTTTGGCTTTACTTCTGATAATGCCAAAGGCGCGTTGTGCGTCTTGTAATGCGACATCACGCTGATTGCCGGGCACGGTGTATTTCACAATCACGGCGTGAATGCCAATCGAATTCAGCCATTCGGCAATTTCGGTGCCTTCCAGATCATAGGCCAGTACTCCATAGCCGCCGCCTGGGAATATGACGACAGCCGGCGCATTTGGTTTTGCATTTTTCGCTTTATAGAATTCAATCGCTGGCCGCTTGACCTTCGTAATGCGGATGATATTACTGTATTTGACTTCATCATCACTCTTTTCCAACAAAGGCCGATCAGGCCAGACGGCGACTGTCTCATCTGGTTCTGGTGTTTGAATCGGTGCTGCAGCCAGTGATAACAGTAAGAAGACAGTTAGACAAATGTGTTTCATGGTTGTGGTCTCCGGTATGACTTTGTTTGTAATTTGTCGATGCGGAATAATGCCGATTTTCTGGACATCATGATAGCGGTATTCATGGAACAGTTGTAGTCAGACCAGGTTGTCTTAGTCCTCTGCAGGATGTGATATATAAAAAAGTGTTGATCATTGCGTTTCGGCAGGGTACGATCAAGGTAATCAATCCCGCCGCGATGCGTTCCGGCTTTCATCGCTAATGCGCTCCCCTGCAACAGGAAAGTTCCTCAGCATGTATCGATTCTCGCTTTGCTTTTTGTTTGTTTTCAGTCTCGCTTTTTACGCTGACGCTGCGGAGCCCGCGAAGCCGGAGCCTGTGGAATGGAAAGCGGGCGTCGCCTCTGCGAAGATTACTCCTGAGAAACCGCTGCGAATGGCCGGCTATGCAGGCCGCAAGGAACCGGCTGAGGGGACCGAGCAGGATCTGTACGCCAAATCGCTGGCGATCGAAGATCAGCAGGGAAACCGGGTCGTGTTTTTGACGCTCGATTTGATCGGTGTGATTGACCGGCTGCGGGCCGATGTCGCTAAGCAAGTTCAGGAAAAATACAACCTGCCTCCGCAGGCGTTGCTGATGAATGCGTCCCATACACATTGTGGTCCCGCCTACGGTCGTGATGATGCGAAAGACTATTATGACACGCTGGCGCAAACGCTGGTGAAGACGATTGGTGAGTCACTCGAACGCTTGCAGCCGGCAAAACTGAGTTGGTCTGCGGGACGTTGCTCGGTTGCCATGAACCGCCGCACGCCGACCGCCACAGGCTATCGAAATCATCCGAATCCCAACGGATTAGTCGACCATCAGGTGCCCGTACTGAGGGTGGACGATCCGAAAGGGGAATTAAAAGCCGTCATGTTCGGTTATGCCTGCCACAATACAACGATGGGTTTTCGTAAGTGGCTGGGTGATTATGCCGGGTTTGCGCAGGAATATTTTGAAAAGGATCATCCGGGTGTGACAGCGCTCTTCATGATGGGGTGCGGCGGCGATCAGAACCCGTATCCTCGCAGCGAGCTGCATTATGCACACAAGCATGGTCGTTCATTGGCGACTGCGATCGAAGCCGCCCTGGAAGTCAATCAGCGTGCCCTTTTGCATCAGCGCGTGTTACATGGACCGCTGAAAACAGCATATGGGACTGTCGAACTTGAATATCTACCGGAAAAGAAACGCGCGCCCTGGGATTATCCAGTGCAAGTGATTCAGTTCGGAGATGACCTGACGCTGGTGGCATTGGGGACGGAAGTCGTCGTCGATTATGCACTCCGGATCAAACAGGAACTTTATGACCCGGAAGGCCCTGCGATCTGGGTCGCCGGTTATTCGAACGTTTATTCCGGTTACATTCCCAGCAAGCGGGTCCTGCTCGAAGGAGGGTACGAAGCGAGTCGCCCTTATAAGCCCGATGTTGAAGAACGGATCATCGGTAAGGTTCTGGAATTGAATCAGGGACTGGAGAGTGTGGGGACAAAATAAGTGCTACCAGTCTTTGATTCACCGAAATCGCCTTGTCTTTGATTGAGTTTTCGTTCCTCTTTTCAGTAGGATACCAGGTCTTAAAACAATTCAAGCAGCATCATCATTAATCGACAACTGACTGCGAGTACTGAAATGGATGAACACGGACCCGCTGATACAGACCATGCGGTCCGCGATCGTGAATTATTTGATCGAATTGCAGAGAAGTATTGTCGTAAGGACTTAATACCCGCAGCGCGAATCGCACGCAGGCAGCGGCTTTTTCAGACTCTGCGAGTGGTCCCGGTGTTACCCGATGCCGCTGTGCTTGAAGTCGGATGCGGGGCTGGTTTTGCCGCGAAATATCTGGAGGGACAGGTTGGCAGTTATTGTGGAGTAGACTACTCGGAAAACCTGATTGCTTATGCGCAAACGCATCACGCAGGCGCGGGAGTTGAATTTGTCGCGACGAATATCCAGGACTTCCAGCCGGAAAGGTCGTTTGATCTGATCTTCGCCATTGGGCTGTTACATCATTTGGATGACCTCGACTCCACCCTCAAGCAGATGATTCATCTACTCAAGCCGGGAGGCTGGTTTATTGCCAATGAGCCACATCCCGGTAATCGACTGATTTCTGCTGCCAGGCGGGTTCGCAAGAGAATCGACGCGCATTATTCAGAGGAACAGAAGGAATTGACGGCCAAGGAACTTCGGAATTCCTATGAATGCGCGGGGTTACACTCTGTTCGAATCGTGCCTCAAGGTCTATTCTCAACTCCTTTTGCTGAAGTACCACTCAAACCCCAATGGCTTGGGGTCCCTTTATCTGGACTTGCGTGTTTGACTGACAAAATTGTAGAACGACTACCTGCTGCAGTACTTCAGCCGTTGTCCTGGAATCTCATCGTGGCAGGTCAAAAACAGGAAAGCAAAATCTGACGCAACTCTCTCAGGTCAGGCGTATCAATATGTGATCTTATCGAATGTCCTTATACTTAGAATTTCAATTTCGTTCTCAATTCCTGTTGGGGATATCAATTCGGACCTGGATTCAATCGTTGACTGATTTTCTGGTCCCCTTAAACATAGTACAAACATGCAAATTCAATTCACGCTGATTATCTTATGCTGTGCAATTGCGATTGCGATTTTCTGTCCGCAATTGAGCTTTCGTTTTGTACGATTTTTCCAATCTGTCATGCGGAAGTTATCTCATCATGTAGCGAGTGGGATTTTATTTTTTGCTGTTCTGACTTTGGTTTTTGAAATTGTTTTTGCGTTATGTGTCTATTTTCCTTATCCAATGATCCATGACGAGTTTGCTTATCTGCTTACGGCTGATACATTTGCTTCAGGCAGACTGACAAATCCGACACATCCCATGTGGGAACACTTCGAGAGTTTTCACATTATTCAGCAGCCTTCCTATCAAGCCAAGTATCCTCCCGGTCAGGGGCTCTTTCTTGCGATGGGGCAATTCTTGTTTGGCTATCCCATTGTTGGCGCCTGGTTATCAATGGCTGCTGCTGCCGGGGCTATATTTTGGATGCTTTGCGGCTGGGTTCCGAGAAGATGGGCCGTATATGGTGGATTTCTGGTCGCGCTCAATTCCGCTTTTTTGATTGAATGGGGAGAATCATTTTGGGGAGGGCAGGTGGCGCTGCTTGGCGGAGCCTTGATGTTCGGAGCTTATCCGCGCTTAAAGAAAAAACTGCAAACGTCGACATCAATCGTCCTGGCGATCGGGTTAGTCATTCTGGCAAACAGCCGACCTTATGAAGGGCTGCTAGCAGCAATACCAATTGCCGTTGCGCTCTTGTACTGGCTAGTAAGTCAAAATAAATCTGGTTGGTCTGTGACCATTTATAGAATGGTTCTTCCGATACTATTGGTTTTGATCCCTGCATTTATATGGATGGGATATTACAACTATCGCGTGACGGGAAATGCGTTAACACTACCTTACAAAGTATGGATAGATCAATATTATACGATGTCAATGGATGGAATCCTGTTTGATATGAAGCAGGAATCTGCCAGTCAGCAGCCACCGCGAATAATATCGGTTTATGTTACTGACGGTGACCAACCGGGAACAAAGGTCGAACTTCAGTTTAAACCTTCCAATAAGAAATTGACAACGAAATTACTGCGATTCAGTTTAGTGTATGCAGGATCCAGTGCGCTGATACTGGTTTGTTTTATGGGAGTCTGTTCGCTTTTCAGAAATCGGGAGAATCTATTTCTGTGCATGGTTTGTGCATTGATAATTGCATCTGCAGTATTCCAGGGTACGCAAGGGCATCCCCATTATGTGGCTCCTGTAGGATCTGTCTTCATTCTTTTACAAATTCAATGCTTGCGATATGTGTATCAATGGAAAAGGAATTGGCGTCCTGTCGGAAGGATGTTGGTTGCCGTGATCCTGTTTCTGATCGCTTTTAAAACAATGTTTATTGCCACAAATTATTACAAAGTAAATCCTGCATTCACATTTCATCGCTGGGCTGGTGAGAAGCAGCAAATCTTGAAAAAATTATCTGGTTCTGAGAAAAAACATCTGATCTTGGTTAAATATGATCGGGACCACAATATGGTTAAGGAATGGGTCTATAACGAATCTGATTTAGATAATTCAAACGTAGTCTGGGCGCGTATGTTAGAACCAGAGAAAAATCAAAAATTGAGAGACTATTATAAGGATCGATTGATTTGGATGATTGAGGCTGATAAACCCGGGAGCAAACTAATGCTTTATCAAGCTATAAATTGAGGGTTGGGAGGTGTTGTTTACGTGTTCCGTTGTCGCACTCTCGTAATATCTATCAAACCAAAATTTAAAAATGACACTCCACTCATTCTATTTCGCAATAAACAAGAGTAACGTTTACTCGGAATACAGCTTATACTAGTTATTTGATCTCAGAAATTGTTTTTGATCGATTGGTGCCTGCCACGAACGTTCAAGAGATAGAAAAATCCCGATAGTCAAAATGTCCGATAAACCATTCACTGTAATTGTGCCTTGCTATAACGAAGTAAAAGCACTTCCAGAAGCGATTATTGATCTGCAAAAAATATTAACGGAAATCGGCCCTCACGAGCTGATTGTTGTTGATGATGGTTCGACAGATGGAACAAGCGAGGCACTGAATTCTCTCCAGGAAACTGTGCCAGATTTAAAAGTTCTCATGCACGAGAATAATCAGGGCTATGGCGCTTCTTTAAAATTTGGTATTCGCCATGCCAGCCATGAATATATTGTGATTACTGATGCTGATGGGACTTATCCGAATGAGCGGATCGGTGATTTATTAGCAAGTATGAAGAATTACGATATGGTTGTTGGCTCTCGAACGGCGGATAACGTTGAATATTCAACAGTGAGAAAAATTCCCAAATATTTTTTAAGGCATTACGCGTCCTGGATTGCTGGCCAAAATATTCCTGATTTAAATTCGGGCCTTCGAGTTTTTAAGCGTAGCCTGGCAGAAAAATATTTAAGAATATTACCTGATGGTTTTAGCTTCACCACGACGATTACCATGGCTCATCTCACGAATAACTACAGTGTTCATTATGAACCCATTGGATATTTCCAAAGAATTGGGAAATCAAAAATTCAACCAATTCGAGATACACTTCGATTTTTGCAATTAATCATACGACTGGGGGTCTATTTTGCTCCGCTTAAAATCTTTGGTCCCTTTGCAGCGATTCAAACAATTGCTTTTATGATTTCGATTTCATACGACGTGTTTTTTCTGAAGAATATTACCGATAAGTCGATTATCTTGCTGATGTTTGGCATGAATACCATATTTTTTGCCCTCCTGGCGGATATGATCGATAAGCGCAGCCAAAATTAACTCTCTCGAATGCAGTTCATGACAGAAATGAAATATGCGGAAAATGGACTGGTATGCCGACCGACTTGAATGCCAATGGTGAAAACAATGTGACCGGGAAACTGCCGCTTGCGAGGGAATATCTTAAGGCACTTTCGCGTGTGCAATCACTGACACCATACGATTTATCGTCCATTGCAAAAGAACAATTACGCAAGTCTTCAGAATACGCGTTCGCTGTTGGCTTGAGATCCAAAAATATCACGGTGCATGCACGTGGTTTCGTAGGAAATGCAAACGTGTAATGTGCGCAATATGACCTCGATGAAAACATGAAGGAAATCGCGTGCAAACCTATTGCATGACTTCTTTCTGACTTCCAAAATTCGTCTTTTAAAGAATAACCCTGTGCAATTAAGAACTCGGATTAATTCCCAAAGTATTCGGTTTTCGATTCTTGTTCTCGTGGGTGTGGTGACCAATATTAGTATAGCGTTTGGGCTGTATTATATTGGATTTTCAGAGTCGATTTCATTTGCAATTGCGTTAGCGGTGGCCTATGTCGTTAATTTTTCAGGATGTCGATGGTTCGTATTTATATCGACTCAGGTGCCTTTAGGAACTCAGTTCTTCCAATACGCAATTACAAATGGTTCTTTTCGAGTTCTTGAATACGTTAGCCTGTTGCTTCTGAGTGCCTTTGAAATAGGCACCTACCATACAAGAGTCCTTTCAGTACTCGCGACATCATTTGTTTTTAAATACTTTGTCTATCGTAAGTATGTTTTTCACAATCGCAAATAATGAGCCTGTGAAAACGATCATTTCAAGTAGATTAAAAAGATAGACATGATTAGTTCTTCTGATCTGCTACGAATCGTATCAATAAAATCAGTCGGCAAGCATCATTTGAATTTGTGGAAACGATTGCCGGAATTCCGGTCTCTTAAGGCGACTCAACTTCTCATAATGTGGGGGTAACGCTGCGATCTCGCGTTTTATAAGACATATCTTTTGCTTTTCTATGAAAACCGCAACAATTTCGTTCGGCATGAGGTTTGCTTACTATATCATATGAGTAATAGCACGTATGCAGTTGATTCAGGATGAGACTGATTAACAATACATTCAAACATATCATACGAATAAAAGGGGCACGGAAGTGGTCGCTCAGCAAGCGAGTTGGTCACTTACCTTCCAGGCAGTACCGGGCTCCGCTTTTATTTGCCGCGTTTCGCAAAAAAAATGGTACTTCTTCAAAAAAAACTCACCCGCGAGAAACCTGCCCGTTTTCAATGCAGAATGGGCAACCTCAAGCATGTCGTTCTCTAAAAACGATTGTGAAGTCTCACACGCCACAGACTTAAAAACAGGATAAAAAAATGGCCGGAAATGTGATGAATCAGACGCCAGGAAAACAGCCGAAGCCTACGAACAAAAACAAAGCTTCCATTCTCCCGCATGCAAAATCAGACGACCTGAAGATTACGTTAATCAGCCTGCACGGATTAATTCGCGCACACGAATCTGAATTAGGTCGCGATGCAGACACAGGTGGGCAAGTCAAATATGTTTTAGAACTGGCGCGCGAACTGGCAGCACACACTCAAGTTCGCGAAGTGGAATTATTAACCAGACAAATTATCGATCCCAAAGTAGATGATGATTATGCACAACTGGAAGAGCAGATTTCGGAAAATGCCAAAATCGTCAGGATTCCGTTTGGGCCGAAGCGTTACCTGCGTAAAGAATCTTTATGGCCTTATCTCGAGTTATTCGTTGACCAGACACTTCAGCACTTCAAAAGGACTGGTTTGCCGGACATTATTCACGGTCATTATGCCGATGCCGGTGCCGCAGGCGCTCAACTGGCTCGATTACTTCACATTCCCTATGTCTTTACGGGGCACTCACTGGGACGCGTCAAGCGGCAGCGACTCTCATTAGGGAAAACAGATACTAAGGCGCTCGAAAATAAGTATAAATTCACGCCACGCATTGAGGCCGAAGAGCTTGCTCTGGAAACAGCATCGATGGTCGTGACCAGTACTAACCAGGAAGTGCAGCAGCAATACGAATTGTATGATCATTATGAGCCTTCGCGCATGGAAGTCATTCCTCCTGGCGTCGATTTAACTTCTTTTTCGCCTGTAGACAGTGATTGGAAGTTACCGAAGATTGCCGATGATCTTGGCTGTTTTTTACGTGAACCGGATAAGCCTATCATCCTCACGGTGGCGCGCCCAGATGAGCGGAAGAATCTTGAGATGCTGGTGCGAGTTTATGGCGAAAGTGAGCAACTGCAGGAGCTTGCCAACCTGGTCTTGATTCTGGGGACGCGTGACGATCTTCGCGAACTACCAAAGGGACAGCAGACTGTCGTCAACAACATTTTATATCTGATTGACTATTACAATCTTTATGGAAAAGTGGCTTATCCGAAGACGCACAGGCCCAACGATGTGCCCGAATTATTTCGACTGGCGGCTTCAACCAAAGGTGTCTTCATCAATCCGGCATTGACGGAACCGTTTGGCCTGACACTGCTGGAAGCTGGCGCAACCGGGTTGCCGATCGTGACCACGAATGATGGGGGACCTCGCGACATTATTGCTAACTGCCGTAATGGACTGCTCGTCGATCCGACAGACAATGCAGCGATAGAACACGCGCTCCTGCGAGTATTGACTGAGCCTGAACAGTGGGCAGACTGGTCTGCCAATGGTATTCATGGTACGCGCGAACATTACGCGTGGAATAACCATGCGAATCGCTACCTGCGGGACCTGCATGACATCCTGGAACATTCCCCGGCACCAGTCCTGCTGGATAAAACGACTTCACGTCGTCTACCAGATTTTGATCGGTTGATTATCACAGATCTGGATAATACACTGACGGGTGATGATGACGCACTGCATGAATTCATAGACTTGATCCGCAATAATGAGCACATCGGTTTTGGTGTTGCGACGGGACGACGTCTGGACAGTGCCATGGCATTGATTAAGGAATTGGGACTTCCCCAGCCTGACTTAATTGATACGGATGCCGGAACGCAAATACACTACGGTGAGGGTCTGACACCTGATCAAAGTTGGCGTAAGTCGATCGACTATGCCTGGAGACCTGAAGAAATTCATCAAGTTCTGGATCAGATTCCTGGTTTGTTCCTGCAAGAAGAAGATCATCAGTCGGAATTCAAAATTAGTTATGAAGTTGATACCAGTGTGAGTCCCACGATCACCTCGATAAAAAAATTGCTCCGAGAGGCCGGATTACGTGCTAAAGTGATTATGTCACTCGGCATGTATCTCGATATTATTCCGGTGCGAGGTGGGAGCGATCTTTCGATCCGACACGTCCTCTGGAAGTGGGGGTTTGCGCCCGAACATGTTCTGGTTTCCGGTGATTCTGGTAATGATGCGGGGATGTTACTGGGACGGACGCTGGGCGTAGTCGTCGGTAATCATAGTGAAGAACTGGAGCGACTTCGTAACCGACCGCGCGTCTACTTTGCAAAAGCGTCACATGCGGCTGGCATTCTTGAAGGCATTAAATACTACAACTTTTTAGATAAGATAACTATTCCCAATGATCGGATCGAATGAGCACGGCGCAGGACGAGATTGATTTCAAAGCAGATCTGACGCTGCAACGATTACAACCTCAACTCGAAGAGGTCTGGCATACCAGCCAAATCGACGATATCAAACGACACGAATTTGAATTACGTTTGGGCGAACATTGGCGACCGCTTTTCAGGTTGCTGTTTCAGCTTTACCGATCGCGGTACGATTTCTTCTATCACATCGAGCAGATACTCCTGACTGCGGCGCGAGGATGGGCAGACCGTCCCGCTGATCTGTGTAATATCGATCGGCATCGTATCAATGAACCAAACTGGTTCCAGTCAGAAAAAATTAGCGGCGGTGCTTTGTATGTTGATCTGTTCGGGGAAAACCTGAGCAAACTCCGCGAGAATGTCAGCTACTTTAAAGACCTTGGTCTGAAGTATTTGCACTTAATGCCATTATTTGCCGTCAGACCTGGTAATAACGATGGTGGATACGCCATCAGTACTTATCGTTCCGTCGATCCACGACTCGGAACAATCGACGATCTACGCTTGCTGGCTGCTGACTTTCGTGAAGCCGGTATTTCGCTGGTTTTGGACTTCGTCTTCAATCATACGTCTGATGATCACGAATGGGCACAACTTGCTCAAGCGGGAAATCGTGAGTACCAGGAATACTATTACATCTTTCCCGACAGGACAGAGCCCGAAAAATACGAGCAAACGCTTCGTGAGATCTTTCCGACCATCCGCCGCGGAAACTTCACCTGGCACGATGGTATGCAGCAATGGGTCTGGACCTCGTTCAACAGCTTTCAGTGGGATTTGAATTACAGTAACCCCGCCGTTTTTCGCGCGATGCTGGAAGAGATGTTTTTTATCGCGAATACGGGGATTGATATCCTGCGTCTGGACGCCGTCGCGTTTATCTGGAAACAGATGGGGACGAATTGTGAGAATTTGCCGGAAGCACATGTCTTGATTCAGGCGTTTAATCGTCTGGCACGCATTGCGACACCGGGATTGTTATTCAAGTCGGAAGCGATCGTGCATCCCGACGATGTTGTCAAATACATCAGTGAAAACGAGTGTCAGATTTCTTATAATCCAACACTGATGGCGCTGCTCTGGGAATCGCTGGCGACTCGTAAAGTCACTCTGCTGACTCAGACGCTGCGACATCGATACCGTCTGCCCAAGAATACAGCCTGGGTGAATTACCTGCGCTGCCACGATGATATCGGTTGGACTTTCGACGATTCCGATGCAAAGGAGATCGGGATCAATGCGTATGATCATCGAAAGTTTCTGAATGATTTCTATACCGGTCAGTTCCCCGGTTCGTTCGCACGTGGTGTTCCGTTTCAAGAGAACCATGAGACAGGCGATATGCGCATCTCGGGGACCATGGCTTCACTGGCCGGACTGGAACAAGCCATCGAAGAAGACAATGAAGAGAAAAAAGAGCTGGCGATTAATCGTATGCTGCTATTGCACGGCGTCTCGCTCAGTATCGGCGGCATACCGCTTCTCTATCTGGGTGAAGAGTGGGGTATGCTCAACGATTATGATTTCGTGAAAGACCCCGCTAAGGCTGGTGATTCGCGTTGGATTCACCGCCCCAAAATGAAATGGGAATACCTGGAAGAGCTGGACGACCACATCATTTCCGGAAATGGATCGATCCGCAATCGGATTTTCAGATCAACACAAAAACTGATTGCCTTGCGAAAATCGCTGCCAGCGCTAGCGGGACAAGATATGGAATTAATCACCACAGCGAATGAGCATGTTCTCGGTTATGTTCGTGTGCACGAAGGTCACCGTATAATTGTTTTGGCAAATTTTTCTGAGGACCCGCAAGAAATTGAGGGTAATAAGCTCAGAACTACAGGTCTGGGACGATTTTTCCAAGACATGATTGATGACAAGACCTACGCGACCTCCGAGCGTCTGGTGCTCGAACCCTACCAGATTCTCTGGTTGAATCGCGTCTAAATGACGGAGCGACCGGATGTCCCCATATCAACATTCAGAACAGAGTATGAAAAGGGAGTCTTCCGTTGCCTCCCGCGGTCATGTGCTTGCTACGGATTTGGATGGCACATTCATCCCGCTTGATGGCGACATCCAGAACCAGTCCGACTTACAAATTCTGGCAAGTCAATTCGCACTCCATGATATCTCGTTGATCTTCGTCACTGGGCGCCACTTCGCATCGGTGGCGCAAGCTATCAAAGACTTTCAACTGCCACAACCTGAGTGGATTATCTGCGATGTGGGCACATCGATTTTTCAAAGGCAGGACTCGGGTGAATTCATTCCGGTTGCCGCCTATCAGGCTTACCAGGACCAGATCATTGCTGAAATGCCAATCGCAGCACTGCGGAAGCGACTGCAGACCACTGCTGGTTTACGCCTTCAGGAAGAGGAAAAGCAGGGCCGCTTCAAACTCAGCTTTTATACCGCAGCGGCACATCTGGAGGAATTGGTCGAACGGGTCCAGGCAGAGCTTGACCAAACCGGCGCCCCGTACTCTATTATTCACAGCGTCGATCCGTTCAACGGCGATGGCCTGATAGATCTCTTGCCGGCGACCGTCTCCAAAGCACACGCGCTGGAGTGGTGGCATGAAGCATACGATTTGAATCCCAAGGATATCGTCTTCGCCGGCGATTCGGGCAATGATCTCGCCGCGCTGACAGCCGGTTATCGAACCATCTTAGTGGGTAACGCCGCTCGCGCGCTCGCCCAGCAGGTTTTTAATCTGCATCGAGAATCAGGTTGGAAAAATCATCTCTATCTGGCACGCGGCAAGGCGACTACAGGCGTCCTGGAGGGCTGTCGCTGGTTTGGGTTGGCAGAGGCATCAGATAAGACTGTGGAAGGATTGGGCGCAACTCCGATCAACTTCAACGAAACTCATTTTCGGGTCTGGGCACCGCGACGACAAAGCGTCGTCGTCGAACTGCAAGACGGCGAAACATGCATCCAACACGCTCTGACCCGTGTTGAACACGGATACTTTAGTGGCACTGTCTGGAATGCCAGACCCCACGCGCTTTATCAATATCGGCTGGACGATGAAGTCGCGCGTCCCGATCCTGCTTCACGGTATCAGCCTGAGGGCGTACACGGCGTATCGCAAATTATTGATCCTCAAGACTTTCCCTGGACCGACGAGAACTGGCAGGGGGTAGAGAAGCGGGACCTGATCATTTACGAACTGCATATCGGCGCCTTTACACAAGCGGGAACGTTTCGTGCTGCGATTGAACGTCTTCCGGAACTACTTGATCTAGGTATCTCGGCGGTTGAAGTCATGCCGGTCGCTCAGTCGCCGGGACATTGGAACTGGGGTTATGATGGTGTTGATCTGTTTGCAGTCCGGAATACGTATGGCGCAGCAGACGACTTCAAGGCCTTCATCGACGCCTGCCATGCTGCCGGTCTGGCCGTCATGCTCGATGTGGTTTACAACCATCTGGGGCCGGAAGGAAATTACCTCTCCGAGTTCGGCCCTTATTTTTCGAGCAAGCACAGCACTCCCTGGGGAGAAGCGTTTAACTACGACGGCCCGCAGTCCCCACACGTACGACAGTTTATTGTTGCTAACGCACTCTACTGGCTGGAAGAATTCCATCTTGACGGCTTACGGCTGGATGCAGTTCATTTGATGCTCGATGACGGCCAGCCAACGATTCTCGATGAGATACGACAAGCCATAACCAGACACTCTGCGTCCTCAAGCTGGCCGGTGCATCTGATCGCAGAAACCAATGTTTATCATCGCGACTTACTGACTGCGGATGAGAGCAGGGAAGCTTATGATGCCATCTGGTGCGACTGCCTCATGTATTCGATCTATTCCTACGCACTGCCCGACCTGCATCTCACGCATCGCGAGTACTTCGGCGCACAGGATCTTGCAGACTCCCTGCAGTATGGCTACATCTATGCTGATCATGAATCGACTCGTGTTTCGAAACGCCTTCGAGCCGTGTTTCATCCGGACGAAGACAAACAGAGCTACATCGCTTCACTGGTCGTAGCACTCCAGACACATGATTCCGTTGGCAATCACCCGCATGGCAAGCGAATTCATCATTTGACGTCCAAGCAGTTTCAAAAAGCGGCAGCCAGTCTTGTGCTGCTGTACCCCGGCATTCCTTTAATCTTCATGGGCGAAGAATTCGCCACAGACGCACCGTTCCCGTTCTTTGTTGACTTCGAAGACAGACAACTTCGCAAAGACGTCGATCTCGGTCGCAGAGGAGAACATCCTCCGCATATCTGGCAAGACGCACTTCTGCCTTCGAACGCCGAGGCGTTCTACCGTGCCAAATGGAATGATGCAACCATGCGCGACAGGGAGATGTTTCATTGGTATCGCGAATTGCTTTTACTTCGCAAACAGGGCATCGCTGATGGCTGGCTTTCAGCAACCGCTCTGACTTCAGAATATGACGAGGAGCGGAGCATCTTCTCCTTGCGATATGCACGCGATGATGGGAGTGATATTGTGATTCAAGCTCGATTAATGTCTGCAGGAACATCAGATGTCGAGCCAGAACCAGTCGCCAGAGATAGGGTCCTTCTACTCTCGTCCGAACCAAATCCGGAAGTGTTGGATGGGTATCTACAGCTGCGGCCCAATCATGTGGTGATCAGCGCATCCTGAAACTAGACATGTCATTGTATCTGCAAAACTGTAGCGATCTGTTAAATCAGCGCGTTTCAAAAGGTCTTTTTACGCTCACACCTAAGGTTTCTGCATGAACTTGCGTGGTGTCTGCAGATTGTTGCATGGAACTGGATCACGATCTGCGATGCGTGGGCTTTTCTAGTGAGATATTTTAAGAAAATCATCTTTTATTTAGCCGTTTTATAGCCTGCAAAACTGTGATCGAGCCAGGTTGCCCCAAATAAATTTATGGTGTGGCATAATGGTTGCATGTCGTTTTGAAGTTCTTACCACGTTGACAAAAATCGTACTGAAGATTGTCATCGGAATCTCTCCTAATTCGGTACCAACACCGTCTCAATTGCACTTCTGAGGAAACGAAATCATGTTAGAAGATTTCCTGTACAACTTTGCTCATAATCTCTTCAAACCGCTGCTGTTATTTTTTTATATGGGGTTTCTGATTCCGATTCTCAAGGTGCCGTTCGAATTTCCAAAGGCGGTGTACCAGGGATTGACACTGTACCTGCTCGTGGCCATCGGTTGGCATGGTGGCGAAGAACTGGCATCACTCTCGTTGGCGGAGTTCGGACAGGCTTTGGGATTCATGGCGATTGGTTTTGTGACGAACCTTTGTATCGGAATATTTGCCTATTTCATCCTGCGTCGAAGTACCAAGTTACGTCAGGTCGATGCGGCTACGGTTGCCGGGTTCTACGGATCGGACTCTGCTGGAACCTTCGTGACGTGTCTGGGAGTCATTGCTGCAGCGAACATTGCCTATGCGGCGTATATGCCTGTCATGTTGGCTGTAATGGAGATCCCCGGTTGTCTGGTCGCCTTATATCTCGTTTCGCGATTACGGCAGAAAGGCATGGATCCTCAGGGGAATATGCCAGACGAGCCCGGCTATCAGCCAGCAACTCAACTGGCATTCGAGATGGCGGGATCAGGCGGCAGTGAATCTGCTGACAACTTAGATAATGAACCGCTCAATCGACACAATAACCATCCTATCCAGGGGGGATCCGGAACTGCTGTTGCTGAACGACCACAGGTAGACGTAAAACGTCGACTGGTTACAGATATAGATGTGGCTAACGATCTGGAGGACGAAGCGGGAGATCAGGAGCTTAAAAATGACGAGCTGAAAAAGTCGAAAAAGGCACCTGTTTTCAGCAAGGAATTACTGCATGAAGTCTTTCTGAACCCGGGGCTGTACCTCTTATTTGGCGGAATCGTCATTGGATTTCTGGGCCGACTGCAAGGCAAGGCAGTCACGAACGCGGATGACACTTTGTTTGTAAATATTTTTCACGGCATGTTATGTCTGTTCCTCTTGGAAATGGGGATTACGGCATGCAAACGGCTGCAGGATCTCAAAACTGCAGGTTGGCGATTCATTCTGTTTGGAGTGCTGTCTCCGAACCTGTTCGCACTGGTTGGGATTATTGTAGCCCATGGGTACAGCTTGATGCTCGGGCAGGCGTTTGGTCTGGGAACCTATGCTCTGTTTGCCGTGTTATGTGGGGCCGCTTCTTACATTGCTGTTCCGGCAGTTCAAAGACTGGCGATTCCCGAAGCCAGTCCAACGCTTCCTTTGGCGGCCTCGCTGGGGTTGACATTTACCTACAATGTCACAATCGGTATTCCTGTCTACATGCTGATGGCCCAATCCATCATGACTGTATTTCCTGTAACGTAACCTGTCTTGGCTCTCGTAGCACTACCTTTCACCAGCCAGGGCTTTTGATATCGATGTTAGAAAAAATCAGGACGATTCGAGCATAACCGTTTCAAGGAGAAGAATAATGAATTCACATCAGCGAACCGATGCCAGTCAGTGTGTCAAAGAGGCATTAAATCACGGCAATATAGAATTTGTAGAAGCGCTTCGACGTGAGCAGCTTCTTTTAGAGGCGACCCACGGTGAATTCAACAATCGTTGCTGCTCTCAAACGGCGGTTATCAATCGACTGGGGCGGTTGGGTGAGATTCCACAGCAACGCCCTAAGGCTGCTGTGCTTGCCTGTTCTGATGCACGGGTTCCTGTTTTGGAGTTATTTCAGCAGACACCTAATGAATTGTTTGAAATTCAACTGGAAGGAAATGTGGCTTCTGCCGAATGCCTGGGCAGCCTTTCATATGCGGTCGAACATTTACCGACGGTCGAAGGAATTGTCGTTCTAGGACATACCGGCTGCGGCGCGGTAACCGCTGCCGTTGAACATTATTTGTCCTCGAAATCGGCGGGGGCTTCCATCGAATGCAGTCTCATGTCCCTGATCAATGCAATCCTACCCTCAGTCGATATCGCAGCTTCTATTTTGGATCTGAACGCGAATTCGGAGAGGGATCGTTTTTTAGGAGTTTCATTGGACAGGCATAAATTGATAGAAATTACCAGCTTCGTCAATGCGGCAGCAATGGCCTGGAAGGTTCAAGCTTTTGTCAGAGGATTGAAACGAAGTGTTCCCGTCTGGTATGGCGTCTATGACCTTGCATCCTGTCGCATTCTACACGCTGACCTGGTTCGGCGCGACGGCTCGTTACTGTTTGGTCTGGGAGATGCTCCCCACGTTACCGAACTCAACGATGTCGCGCAGAGTCTGGTTCAGTATTTACAGAAAATGACGAGTTATGATGCAGCAAAGTTCGCTTCCAATGGACATAACGGGACTACAACAGCAGCTTGGGAGACTCTTTCAACGGGAGATACATCATCGTCTACTTAAACACATTCACTCGGACCTGGAAAAATTCAGACTTCACCTGTGGATGAGTGGATTGCAGCGGGGCGACGCTCCGTTTCGTTTCTGCTGACAATCCGCTCATTCATTGTCAACATAGCTTGATGATACATCCTTCACTGGAATTAATTCTCATGACTGCAACCACAGAACTGACTAAAGTCATCGTTGTTACAGAAACCCACTTCGAACAGGAAATGTTGAATCATTTTCGCGCGCTGGGCATTAAAGGGTTCACGTGTATGAACTGCTGGGGGCAGGGGCATCATCAGGTGTATGATGAGCCTTTTATTGGTCACTCCCAGACACGTATCGAAATCATTACGACTGAAGTCATCGCTGATGCCATTATAGATTACTGTCGGCAGCCGCGGTTCGAAGCACACGCAGTGACCGCCTATTTGGAAACGGTACGTGTGCGAGATGCTGCCAAGTTCATTGCTTAACGAAATTTCAAGTGTTTACTCAACCATGAGGAATCGTGTCCGTCGTGCGGGAATCCTGAGTGTTTTTCAGTCACGCAGATCCCGTGTCCAATTGAGCGGGGGGTTTAAGTTGTTACTCGACTGGAGCCAATGTCGTTTGCCAGTCACCTTCATGCGCTTACTTTGGCGGGTAGCTAGTGTGACAGGTGACTGGCAACTACATGGCTCCAGTTTAATAACTTGATTCAACGGCGGGCACTTTTCTTTCATCACCAAATGATTTCGTGTGAAGTCACCTGCAGGTCTGTGTGCAAAGAACGCCGTGTTCCTGATCACATCGCCGGATTCAGATTGCGATCGGGCTGGCAGCGAGTTCTGAGATCATGGTTACGTTTGACGTGAACGATGATGATTTGACGATCGCCCTTGGGTAAAGCATTGCAGCACGAGCTTGATCGGCGTCTCAATCTTACCTGGATCACGTAAGGTCAGCCTGCTTACTCGGGAGTGATGTGCATCAGCTGGCAAAATTCCTGCCATTCACTCTGGTGGGCAATCCTTGCTTCGACCACCGTGCGGCAGATTAACTCGTCCATTCGATGTAAACGCCGGGCAAGAATCGTGGCAGCATTACACGTCAGTTGGTGTGCAAACGCCAAATTATCCTTGGCAAGATCGTCAAAGTCTTCACGCAATAGTTGAGCAACTGCCACATCTGTTTTGGCAAGGACAGAAACTCGATGCGCTGCAGGTTCGAAGAAAGACAATTCACCAAAAATACTGGAAGGGCCAAGTTGAGCCAGTTCGATTTCACCTCCACCCTGTGTGATGGCGATAACCCGGCATTCCCCCGACAGGACAATCCACAAAGCACGTTCTGAATGACCGGCTTGAAGAATGGTCGTCCCGGGTGTAAAGCTGTTGAATTGCAATCGGTCAGCAACCAATTGATGGCTTCGAGTAGAACATCCTCGAAAGAGTTCACATTGAGGCATGATAGACAAAACGGTTGTCTTCATAGAGCATTGTCCTCGTCGAAAATGATTTCAAAATACATGCTGGTCAATCAAACCAGCGTGCCGGATAAAGCACGCAGGATTGTTACACAGGTGTCTATTATTGATTCTTGCTGAATACCTTGTGGAAAGTAAACCCTTTAGAAATCAACTTGTGCCCGAATCGCAAAGATATTTGCATTGCTATCGTCGACGACAGGTCCATTTACAGCCGGGCTGCTTTGGAGGAAGGCGTGGATGTAATTGAATTGAAATTTGGTGAATTCGTTCAAATACCAATTGAGTCCCAAGGTGAGGTCCGTGAGTCGCCCGCCTTGAATGCTCTTGTCGTTCAGGTCAATATAGGACCAGCGGCCTGCAACTTCCCATGCGCCGCATCCGCCGTCTGTATTGTATGGGTCTAAGGGGACGACACGACCAAAAACGCCAGCCTTACGGTTATAGGCCCGCGATTCACCCGTCAGAAAATAACCCATTTGCGCATAGGCCCCGGAAAACGAATTGGTTTGGCCATTCCGCTGTTGCACGACAGAATAGGTTACTTCCGATTGCGCATAGAATGAGCCGACGGCATAAGCCAGCTCACCACTAAACAGATTGAAGTTTTGGGTCGGGATCAATCCCGTGTCAACGAAAGGAGGCACGTTCGTAGGAACGCCTACAGGAACTTGTGCTGCCCCGCCGGTTTCCGAAACGAATATTTCTGGTTGATTCCGGTACTGGAGCAAATTGTTAGCCGGATTGCCGAAGCTGTATCCCCCACCAATATGCAAGAGTCCGTTACCATCGCCGTTATCGATCAGCAATTTTGTCAGACGCATGGCCAGTCCGTAGCCACCGCTGTCGCCAACATTTCCACCATAGGTGTCTGTTGGGAAACGAAATCCGGAGAGTGCCCAGGTCATTTGTTCGTCTTCAGAGTGACCGTAGGTCATCGCCCCAATCTGGCGGAACGGTGTAAACGCAAACGGTAATGCCCGTTCAAGAAACGTGAGTTCCTTCACGCTGGTCAGTGCGTCCATTCCAAAAGGTTGCCGGTATTGACCGATCCTCACTGTATTATTTCCGATTGCCTCGCGAACTTCCAGCCAGACATCCATGAAGCTGGGCCGACCGGGAAATGCAAAGTCCATTTCAAGCATGTATCCGACGTTCTCCCAGGCATCTCCCGTTGCTGCAAGACGCGCACGGCGAAAGTCGGCTCCATTTTGTAAATCGCCAATTGCCTGGATGTTACCTGCATCCTGGTTAAACCAGACAGAATCAGCCTGAAAGAAACCCGTCAGGCGCGCTGTAGGATATGATTTCCCATTCGATGGGTCACCGTTAATCAGAGGAGGTAAATCAGAGTCGTATTCATTCTCTTCAGACAGGCCTGGCTGACTGATGTACTGATTCGTCATCGTCTGTTGGGCCTTCAATTCATCAATCTGCGTCTGTAGAGTCTGGAGCTGAGAATGAATTCCAGTTTCGTTTTGCTCAACCGCTGGTGCTTGAGCCCAGGCATCGGTCAGGGGAATGGCTAACAGCCACAACACAATCAGAAACTGGTTTGCAAATGTTTGTATAAAACGTAACGCGCGACGTCCATCCTGATCCTTTGGAAGTCTGAAAGGAGACTGATCCCCGCAATGATATTGGTAGTCCATCACAAAATATTCCTGCAAAAACATTAGATTGCTTTATCCCAAAGCAACCATAACTTCGTTGTCCAGCTCGGTTTGACCATCATCAAATGCAAGTCGCGTACCGTTCCACTTTCGAGTTTGCGGAATACGTAGACTTCGTTCTTTTTATCGGTTGTAAGGATGTAGATCGTGATATATTTAGTCAAACTTACAAAAAAGAGAATTTTGGCTAAAGGTATTGTGCAACCATCTGCAGCTTGTCTGCAATAATCTGCAGAGACCTGGTTCAATCGAGTGGCCGTGGATTTACTTGATTGAGAAATCCCGAAATTTACCTAGAATAGAATAATAAAGAGAGGTGTGTTCGTTGCCCGGTGTGCGACGCTCCTTCAAATATTTGAAAGAGCACCCACTGGCCTCCCCACACAAAAACAAGTCACGCGAAGGTGCCGGGATGGGCTGAAGTTGATCAGGGGGACGGGAGTCCAGAGCATGTTTCATGTTTACGAGACGCGAGTGAGCCGCGGTTTTCAACTCGCCATTGGTGGGTTGGCGGCGCTGAGCCTGACGGCTTTGGTTGTTACACTTTGGATCCTGGCCGACTTTCAACGCGAGCAAGAGATTGTTGCAAAGATTATCCGAAACCTGCCTGACAGTGATCTGGCAGTGGCACGGGAGTTAGCTGGGGAACTGCGGTTCCAATCTCAATTGTCGATTCTGCTCGTCCTGAATATCATTGCGACCGGCATTGCTCTGGTGCTGCTGGTACGAGCCTACCTCCACAGCGAACGTTCACTTCGTGAAGTCAAAGTTCTGGCGAGCGATGTACTGGCCAGTATGGATCAGCAGGGGGTGCTGACTACTGACCGTAACGGGATCATTACGAGTATCACTCCGCAGGGATGCCAACTTCTTGGTCTGGAAGGGCCTGTGATAGGGCGTCCGTTGGCAGATGTGGGTGTAGAACACACGATGCTATGTGTGATCTGCCGTCACGTGAATGCGCACCATTCTCCCGTCCGGGATTGTGATTATACCATCACAAGTCACGGTCACGAGCAAACACTCCGCGCATGTTGCAGTTTACTTCGCAATGAACGAAAGGAAGAACTGGGCACGGTGATTCATATTCGCGATGTGACGGAGCGGGCTTTGATGGAGCAACGGCTCAGGCGTATGGAACGCTATGCGGGGCTAGGCTCCCTGGCAACGGGCCTGCATCATGAGATCAAGAACCCCTTAAGTGCGTTGTCGCTGCATGTTCAACTACTGGATGAAGCACTCTTGGTTCAGTCTACCACGGGTGAGATTGACGAAATGCTGGGGGTCATACAAACGGAAATTACTCGCTTAGCCTCCGTTTTGGAAGGATTTCGTGACTATGCATCAATGTCAGAGCCGGGACGTTCTGCCGTCAATCTGGCGGAATTGGTCAACAAACTGGTTCGGTTTATTAGACCACAGGCCGATCAACAGCATGTGAAACTCAAACTAAATATACCAGATCAGAAACTTCCCACCGTGATGGCAGATTCCGTTCACATTGATCAGGTGTTGCTCAATCTTGCTTTAAACGCGCTCCAGGCCATGCCCGATGCTGGCACGCTGACAATTGGGCTCAGCCAGCAGGAAGATTCGTTACGGATTGATGTCAGCGATACGGGCAAGGGCATCCCTCCGGAATTTCGTGAGAGTATTTTTGATCCGTACTTTACCACTCGGCATGAGGGAACCGGTATGGGACTTGCTCTCTGTGAGAAGATTGTGCGCCAACATGATGGTACGATTGATTTAAGTACCGGACCGAGTGGGACGACCTTTACCGTTTTACTACCACTTAAAGAGAAACTATGAACTTCGATGGTTTTGGAATTTTGATAATCGATGATGAGCCCAACATTTGTTCGGGGCTCACCAAAGGATTGGCCAGGGAAGCCGATATACTGGATACAGCCGCCGACGGTGAGGAAGGGCTCGCCAAGTTTCGAGACGGCTTTTATCAATTGGTTATTGCCGATGTGCGATTGCCTGGCGCGCTGGACGGGCTGGAGCTGATTGAGCAGATGCTGCGCATTCGCCCACAAACGACTGTGATCATCATCACTGCGCATGGTACGGTCGAAACCGCAGTCAAAGCGATGCGGTTGGGGGCTTTTGACTTCATCACCAAGCCGTTGGACCTGGATCTGATTCGGCATCAGGTACGCAAGGCGCGAGAACACCATCGTCTACAGATCGAGAATCTTGTATTACGCAACCGTCTTGTGAATGCAGGTGAAGTCTCAAATATCATTGGCAACTGTGCCGCGATGCATGACGTGTTTCAGCAGATCCGCCAGGTGGCAGCCACGGATGCAACGGTACTCATTCAAGGAGAAAGTGGCACTGGCAAGGAGCTGATTGCCCGTGCGTTGCACGATCTGAGCGATCGATGTAATGGTCCGTTCGTGGCTGTGAATTTGGGAGCGATGCCAGAGACACTTCTGGAGAGTGAATTATTTGGTCATGAGAAGGGATCGTTCAGCGGCGCCACACGGCAGAAACCGGGTTGCTTCGAACAGGCTCAAGGCGGCTCGCTCTTTCTGGATGAAGTCACGGAAATGCCAGCCAAAAGCCAAGTCGACTTGTTGCGCGTCCTGGAGACCCAGAAGTACTTACGCGTGGGGGGCGAAGAAGTTTTAAAAAGCGACGCGCGAATCATTTCCGCTACGAATAAAACTGTTGAACCATTGATCGAAGACGGGACATTTCGTGAAGATCTTTTCTATCGGCTCAATGTGATTCCCATACACGTTCCGGCTTTGCGCGAACGTCGCGATGATATACCGCTACTTGTCGAACATTTTCTCACACATTTTTGTCAACGTCACAATCGGATTCATAAGCAAGTATCTCCGGAAGCGATGCAGATTTTAGTGACGGCTCGCTGGCCCGGTAATGTTCGTCAACTTCGAAATGTGATCGAACGATTGGTTGTGACCTTGCCGGGAGAGGTGATCCATGCGTCAGAAATGCCTGTCGAACTAAGCCCGACAGTAATGTCTGCTAATCTGCCTGTCAAAACGTTAGCAGAAGTCACCGAAGAAGCGGAAAAAAACGCCATTACTGCTGCTCTGGTCGTTTGTGACTACCATCGCGAAAAAACGGCGAAGCTATTGGGAGTCAGCGTACGAACGCTGCACTACAAGATGAGTCGCTACGGCTTGCATTAGCCTGTGTCCAGGTTCACTGTCGCGTCTCCAGGGGTGTCTGGACCGAGTATAATAGCAGGAGAGACGCGATGCTCAAATGTGATACGCTCTAGAGAGTGTCCCCTGAATTCTTCTACTCGGTCCCCCCCCATCGGCCAATGCTGCTTGAATTAAGGGGGCCCATGTGTCGGTTTCCTTGATCGCGAACGCATGACCTTGCCGCAGCGCCAATCATGATAAGGCATAGACCACGACGACAGGATTGAGCTCGCTGGCATTTCCCATCGTCGTCAATACCGAGAAACTAAGACCCAGGGGTAAACCAACGGAGGGAACCCGAGTGATTACCGGGAAATTACTCGGGAAACTTCAAAATGCAGGTCAAGATGATCTGCAGGAGAAGGTACTATTTATAGAAAAAGGATGTACCGCCTTATTGAGAAGCAGGTACATCCTAAGACTACAACAATGTTATTGAATGGTCGTAGTATTCGCGCTCATTTGACATCCCTGCATTCTTATAACGGGGAGACCATTAGAATTTATCGACATCAATCTGCTTTTGGTTTAGATACAAATTCAGTTCATAACATGATTTTCAATCAATGGGAGAATGTCGTCTCAGGTTCGTCAGAGGGTGAGCTCGATTCAATATCTTGGCGCGGACCAAAGAACTCATAGTGAATCTGATCTGGTTTCACATCCAACGATCTCAAAATGGAATAGGTATTCTTCATAAAAGGTTTAGGGCCGCAGAAGTAGAAGTCGGCCTGTGTGAAGGGAGCCCATTCGCGTAAGAGATTCTCACTGAGGAATCCAGTCGTATCACAGAGATGTTTCTCTTCGTCTCCCTCTAGCGGCTGGTCAAACAAAGTCAATGTTCGAGCCTGAAGTCCACTGGCATTTAACTGCCGTATTTCATTTGCAAAGGCGTGCGTCCGACTGTTGCGAGAAGCTTGCAGAAAATAAATTGGTACCTGAGACTGTCTGGCCACAAGTGTTTTCGCCATCGAGAGTAGTGGTGTTACGCCAACACCTCCGGCAAGCATCACAATCGGGTTTGTTCTGGGTTGATCTGGATCGATTGTAAATTCGCCACAAGGCGGACCAAGTTCCAGAGTATCACCACTCTGAACATTCTCGTGTAGATAGGTTGAAATCAGTCCGTCGGGTGTATCAGAGGTCGCCCCTTCTTCCCGCTTGACACTAATTCGAAAATGATTCAGTCCCGCTTGATCAGAAAGACTATAATTTCTGGGAGACGTTGGTGTCTCGGGGTGATCAATTTTAACCGTGATGTACTGACCGGGTAGCCATTGGGGCAGCGGCTCGTTATCTGCAGGCTTCAGATAAAAGGATGTGATCACATCACTTTCCGGAACTTTTTGGTCTACCACAAATGTTCGGTAGCCATTCCAGCCTCCGGCCACTGACCGTTGTGATTCGTAAATCTCTTTTTCTCTATTGATGCAGACATCGGCTAGAAGTTGATAAGCCTCAGCGACCGCAGTGATTATCTCATCTGTGGCTGCTTCACCCATGACTTCTTGAATCGCCGCCAGCAAATGTTTGCCGACAATCGGGTACTGCTCAGGCTGGATTCCCAGAGAACAGTGTTTTTGCGCAATCAGTTCGACCGCCGGCGTAAGCACAGCCAAATTATCAATATGAGAGAAATAGGCACAAATGGCACCAGCCAGCGCTTTTTGCTGGCCACCAGAATGTTGATGAGCCTGATTAAAAAAGGCTTTCACTTCTGGGTTGCCTATAAACATCCGTTTATAGAACACTTGTGTCACTGTTTCGGCGTTGGCGGCAACCAGCGGGGTGATTTCCTTGACGATGGCAATGGTTTTTTCACTTAACATATCATGATCTCCCAGAGAAATACTTGAAATACTAGCTGAAAGCTTTATTCTGTATGTAAAGGTATAGAATAGATAATACTACATGTCAAGGTGTAGAATAAAGATGAGTACTTTTTTAAAGGAAATCAGATGCTTTCAAAAACACACGAGTATGCCTTACGCGCTGTCACGTGTATGGGGGGGCAACCTGGTACACCAGCGTCGGCTGATTTTTTGGCTGAAAAAACGAAAGTACCACGTCGCTATCTCACGCGTGTTTTGCAGTCTCTGGTGGCTGGGGGAATTGTGAATTCGCGAAGCGGGCCGCACGGGGGATATGAACTCGCAAGAGATACGGCTGAGTTGACGATTCTTGATGTTGTGAATGCGATTGCCCCGCTGGAGCGAATCAACGGCTGTCCGCTGGGGCTGAAATCACATACCAGTCTGTGTCCGTTGCATGCTGAATTAGATCGCGTCTATGAAGCCACTGAAGCAGCATTTGCCAAAGTTTGTGTCAAGCAGTTGCTGGAATCAACCAGCGCCATCGTGCCACTTTGTGAGACCAAATGAATGACACGAAAGTTATTTCGTCATTCACAAAAAAACAGCGTGCGTTTTAAATCGTTCTCTCACTCTTCAGATACGAAGAATGAGAGAACGCGATATCTCATGTCATTACTAAAAAATAGTGAGCAAGATTTCTGTCAAGCGAATCCGCGCTCGTATAAGCAACGCAGATCAGACTTCTTCGTGATATGCCTCTTCCAGTTCAAGATCCAGTTCAGGTTCCAGTTGAGGCAGGCGGCGTTTTTGATCACGCTTTTTTGATATTTTACGTTTAAGAGTATGAGCGGTGCGTTTGATGGCAAGAGAAATTGCAGTCGAAATGCGATCCTGTGTTTCCTGAACAATGATTGGCGTCCCGAGTGGTGTGTGCAGGATGATGCGACAGCGTTTGCTGACTCCCCCGCGTGGTCCATTGATGTCGGTTATAGAAATACTGACAGAGTGAATCCAATGGTCGACACGTTCTACTGCCTGATTCCATTCTCTTTCAATATAGTGCCGGGTTCGCGCATCGCCTTCACTCTGCAACACGATACATTCAAATTCATAACTTCTCATCTTACCTTCCTCCTCAAAAAAAACGTAGATAAATCGAGTTCTGGTTCAGCAAGCCCTGGAAATGAATTTACATTTCTGGTGAAAATTTACGGATCGTTCATCACTCACGGGGGATCAATTCCTGCATCCGGGGATTATTTTGACTACATTTATGCTCCTCGTATGAAACTGTCATGATCAGATCAAATTCTGCAACTTCATGTTGCTGAAATGTCTGGTAAAACCTTTTGAATTTTTTCACCAGATTCGTATAGCGCAATTCGTCGAAGTCAGGATAGAGGATCTCCTCAGATTTTTCTGCGATCAAACTGATTTCCAGATACAAATCGGTGTGTTGGTCTTTCAGCCGTAATGCTTTTGCAGAGAGAAGCGGATCGAATTTTACGGGGTGATCGAAGTATCCAAAGCTCTCTTCCAACGTAAAGTGGAAGGCAAGTTGATCCCGCAACTGGTTTACCAGGACACTGAACCATTCCGGGGTCAGCACCAGTGGGTCGTTGACTAACCAGAACGATCTTAGGTTCTCAAGCAGACTGTAGAGGCTAAGATTGTCATCCTTGATTTCTTTAAGGAACGCTGCATTGATTGTCAGTTTTGGTGAGTTTTGGATCATCATTACTTTCCTGGATCGAATAATGCTTTTCAAATATGGTTTGTTTCGGTCCTACCAGAACCCTGATGTCAATTTGATAGTATGTTGTCCCTGCCTGGCTGGAGAGGCATTCTCTAATCGTGCTCAGTAATTTTTGTAAAGCATGGAAAGAACGCGTTTTCCCTCGGATCAGCAAGCGTCCGGACTCCAGCCTGCAATCAATCTCCTGAAACAGTATCCGATGCTGAACCATGATTTCATCGACAATGAAACCGAGAGGCGCACCAGAATCAGCCGTCACTCCTTTGTTTGACATGAATAGTCCTTTAACAAGCTGTCACTCTTATTGAGTTTTTGGAATCACTGTTTTTTCAGATGGCAGTTTGCTGCAAGAGCAATGGCCACTCACAATTTCCAATTCGAGTTCATAGCGAGTCCTCTCGTACTGTGAACCGTGGTTGACATGTCAGCGCAAGGTGACACCTTTCTTCTGCGCAAATGGCATTTTTTTCTAGGCAATAAGATTCAAACCAACATAATGGTCTCAGAAAACCTGTTTTACTCGACAAATCGGGAATCAAGCACTTTGAATGGTGATTCCTGATTAAGAAAGACAGGCAAAAGGTATGCCAAATGGTTGGAGCGGCTGAAGCCAGGTATCCTGCTGGAGGGTGATGTGTTTTTTGTGGTGTCTTTGTGTTTCGCATTTGCAGAGTGAAGCGGAGGCAGCGTGACACCTGCACGAGTGACGCTTACGATTGCGTCTTGATAATTTACGCTTTCTCTCAATAGAAAATCTACCCTCATTACTGTCTAATAAACGCCAGAAAGTCCCCTGGGATTCCAGGGGATTGCCTTGAGGCAGGTGGAACGTTTAATTTATTGAGAATGAAAATGTCGCTCGAAATCAACAAGCTGATATCAGGAAACCGCATCTGCTCAGAGACAGAGCAGCGGAATTCGGAATCTTTTGCATCTGTGATGGCCACGGGGATTGTTTCTATTGCATGCTGGCAAGGGAATCTGGAATTGATTGCTTCCGCGTTATTCGCATGTAATCTGCTTCTGTTTGTCTGGTTATTGTATTTAACCGGCAAACGCCTGATTTTGTCGCGGGGTGCAGTCCTGTCTGAGGTATTCGACCTGGCCAGCGGGGTCGAATATTTTACGATTGTGGCTGCCAGTTGTGTGGTGGGAAGCCAATTTCTATTGATTTTACACATTCCGATTCTGGCACTTATCTTATGGATATGTAGTTTTTTTGTGTGGTTCTTGCTGACTTATACCATTTTTACCAACTTGATCATCAAGAAGCCTAAGCCGAGGATAACGGAAATGATTAACGGGGGCTGGCTGCTGGCAATCGTCGCGATCCAGTCCGTAGCATTGCTCGGTGCATCACTTTTTGAGAGCAAGTTGATCAGTACGGAACTGGTCTTGTTCTTGTCGTTGAACCTGTGGTTGTGCGGCGGGATGCTTTATATCTGGATCATTTCATTAATTCTCCACCGCTATGCGTTTTATCCAATGGATGCTGAAACCTTAACTCCACCCTACTGGATTAATATGGGAGCCATGGCGATTTCAACACTGACGGGCGCGACGCTGATCTCTGTGGCAGATGAGTCTGCTTTATTGTCGGGGATGCTGCCCTTTCTTAAAGGAGGGACTTTACTCTGCTGGGCGACCGCGACCTGGTGGGTTCCCTTGCTCCTCGTGCTGGGGTGTTGGCGTCATATTTTTAATCGAATCAGTGTTTCCTACGATCCCCGTTTCTGGAGTATCGTTTTTCCCCTGGGCATGTATGCGGCTGCGACCCATCGCCTGGCAGTGATACTGGAAATATCCTTGTTGAATCAGGCCTCGATACTATTTACGCTGACCGCGTTGGCTGCCTGGCTACTGACGGTTTTTGGAAAGCTGGTCTCGCTCTACCGTCAAAGCCGAGCTACGACTGTAAATAGTAATTAACGCAGATCGCCTCTGTGCCTGCGAACGGACGACTCGCGTAAAATGATTTTCGGGTGGCAGTTACGAAGATCAGATTGCGGGCGTTGCTGGAACGCGTGTTCGGATGCAGACGAGGATGCTTTTCGAATTTGTACAGAGTGGCGTTTTTCTAAAATATCAACCCGTAGTTTGCCGCGGAGGTGACAGGGAATATGCGTCCGTTGTGTCGACTCCTGTTGACACCGTCGCTTAGGGGTGACGTTTTTAGCCTGTAAAGCCTGCTTTTTATGCATTTCATCAAGAAAGAACTACTATTCTGGCTGAGTTGGAATTGGCATGCGAATTGCTTCTATTACATTCAGTCACCTCGAGGAGCCAACCTGTTCTGTTCAAGAAAGGGTGCCTTCATGCAAAGAATACTCAGTAAAATAATGTACCAGGAAACGCAGGTCTCTCATCCCCCATATACGCCTCATACCACAGAGGAATATGTGCTGGGGCAGATTGTTCTGTTTCTGGTGGTTCTGGTTGCGGTCATCTTGCAGACTCTTGGATAGTCAAATTATCAAAGAGTCCCTATTCATTGTTTCTGTATAGGGTAAAATAAATTATTGACCCGAATCTGTCATCTCAAAATGGCAGATTCGGAAGGAGGTATTTATACGATGATCCTGCAGCATAGTGAGACTGAATGATTAACGAATTCAGTAATGATTGTTTTCGCGCGATCGCAAACTACACCTATGATTGGGAAAGCTGGCATGCGCCCGATGGCCATCTGCTGTGGGTGAATGCTACGGTGGAGCGTATCACTGGTTATACGCCAGAAGAGTGCTTGCAGATGAAAGATTATCCGCTTCCCATGGTCGCCTTGGAACACCGTAGGAAAATCTCCGATATTTTGTCCTCGGCCCGCCAGGGAGATATTGGAAATGATGTTGAATTTCGTTCGATTCACCGGGATGGTCACGCGTTCTGGATGGCCGTCTCTTGGCAACCAATGTATAACGAAGCCGGTAGCCATTTAGGTTTTCGCACCAGTATCCGGGATATTACCGAACGTCAACAGTTGCGAGAACAACTGCGATTGCATGCGGCTCATCTGGAGCAGCTTGTTCAAGAGCGAACAGCACAAATTACCCAGTTAGAAATAAATCGTCGCAAAATGGAAAAACTGGCGGCGCTGGGACAGCTTGCCGCAGGCGTTGCTCATGAGGTTAATAATCCTTTAGCAGGAATTCGCAACGCATTTGCGTTATTCAAAGCAGATCTGTCGCCTGACGATGAGCATTATGAACTGTTAGAATTGATTGACAGTGAAATAGAGAGAATCAGTTCGATTACACATCAGATGTATCAGCTTTATCGTCCGAGTGCTCATGATGCGACGACATTTTCTATTCAGAGAGCGATTGAAGAAGTTGTCTGTCTATCGAATCCTGTCGCGGCCAAATCCGATGTGACGATTCAATTCGAGCCCGCACATTCCGCGGTGCAGGTAACCTTGCCTGAAGGGGAAGTGAAACAAATTTTATTGAATCTAATACAAAATGCCATTCAGGCGTCACCTTCTGGCGAGACCGTTCTACTGCGAATGATTCCAGCGGAAACCACGGTCAGTGTTGAAGTTTCAGACAATGGCGAGGGTATCGCAAAAAGTATATTACCTCGAATCTTTGATCCCTTTTTTACCACAAAAACCGGAAAGTTAAAGCAAGGTATGGGACTGGGGCTTTCTGTTTCGCGCAGTTTAATCGAAGCCATGGGGGGCTGTATTGACGTTGAGAGTCAGCCCGGTAGTGGAACCATTTTTACAGCAACGTTTCCCAAAAATGTATTAAACCGCTAAGATAATTACCTGAGAGCAGAATCTTGAATGAAGTTCCGCATGATAACCTTGAGACGACCATGAGTGACCCAGAACGCCCGCGGATTTTGATTGCAGATGACGAACCGTTGTATTTGAAAACAACCGGGCAGTTATTACACAAAGCGGGCTACGATTGCGTCTGTGTGTCAGATGCAAACACTGCGATAGAGAAACTGCAAACGGGAGAATTCGATCTGATCCTTTCAGACCTGAGTATGCCCGGCAATCTGAAACTGGAACTGCTTCACGAAGGTCGCAGGAATTGGCCTCATATTCCTCTGATTGTTGTGACAGGTGTGCCTTCTCTTCCCTCGGCGATTGAAAGTATTCGCTTGGGGATTACGGATTACCTGCTGAAACCCGTTAAATATGAAGATTTGCTGGTGAGCGTCAGACGGGCGCTTTCACTGCCCAGTCCGAAGTCAAATCAGCCGAGCCTCAAAGAGCCCGTCCAGAATCGCGAGTTAGCATCCCAGTTTCCCAGCATTGTCGGCTGTAGTGAACCGATGCTGGAAGTGCTGGATATCATTGATCGAATCGCGGAAACGAATACAAATATTCTGATCACCGGTGAAAGCGGTACGGGAAAAGAAGTTGTGGCGCAGGCGATACACCAGCATAGCCACCGTAGCAAAGAAAGGCTCCAGATAATCGACTGCACCGCGATTCCCGAGTCGCTGTTTGAGTCTGTTTTGTTTGGACATGCCAAGGGGGCTTTTACGGGGGCCATCAAAGATCAGGTTGGTCTGCTGACGCTTTCCCATCGAGGGACTGCCTTCTTCGATGAAATCGGAGAATTACCGGCAGCCTCTCAGTCAAAACTATTGCGGGTCATTCAGGAGTCCAGCTTTACACCTGTGGGAAAAAACGTCGTTGAATCTATCGATACCAGATTTATCTGTGCCACGAATCGAGATCTTGAGTTGGAAGTGAGTGCCGGGCGCTTTCGACGTGATCTGTTTTATCGATTGGGAGTCATTCATATCGAGTTACCGCCTCTCCGCGAGCGCGGTGAAGATGTTGTTTTACTGGCCGACCATTTTTTGAAGCAATCCGGGGCTGATAACGAGTTGCCTCTGCATTTTTCATTAGAAGTATTGGATTGTTTTCGCGACTACAGCTGGCCAGGTAACATTCGAGAACTGCGAAATGTGATCGAGCGAGCCGTTGCCCTCAGTCGATCTGAAGTGATTGAGCTTACGGATCTTCCAGAAGCACTACGCACAAAGGGAGCCGCAGGGGGGAGTCCCTCGGTGGATGTCGCGACAGGCTCGCGCGAAGAAGTGCTGGAATCAGCCGAATATTCGTACCTCACATCTCTGCTTAAGAAGTACGAGGGAAATATCTCGCAGGCAGCACAGCAGGCCGGGCTGTCCCGCCAGGGGCTGCACAAATTGTTGAAAAAACATTGTATCTCGGCGTCAGACTATCGCCCTTAAAGGATGTCTGCAGGAAATTCCGGACACGGAGCAGAACGTCAACGCAAAATGACACGTGTCATCTGTAGTTCACAGGTTCCAGGTGCGACGCGTCCATGAGAAATCACATGTTAGGCATTAATGGTCTACGTAAGTCGTAAAATGATTTCATAAATAATTCTGGCTTGATAATTGCAGTATAGGATTGCAACTGCGGGCCATTCGTATGGCATCCAGGTCGTTTTAGCGAATAATTTTTGATTCAGGAACTGAATAATGAATATAAGACGAAAGCAGATTGAAATCACAAATAGTGACTATCAAAGGCTCTCCAATTTGTTGAAAAGTGACTACGTACAGGCCATCGGCGATAAGCCCTATTTAACGGGATTGCGCAGTGAATTGGCTTTCGCCCGGATTGTAGAACCTGACGAGATTAGTTCCGAAGTTGTGACCATGAATTCGAAAGTGAGGCTGGTTGATTTAGATACCAACCAGGACGAAATTTATACACTGGTCTATCCTGACCAGGCTGATATCGCCAGAAGCAAGCTGTCAATTCTTACTCCGATCGGAACGGCGATACTCGGGTTCCGCGTAGGTGACGTCTTAACCGGGTTGGCCAGCCGAATTCGGATTGCAGAAATCATATTTCAACCGGAGCGTGAAGGGATTGCTTTATAAGCTGATACCGATATTGCGAGATGACTTTACGCGCAACCAATTTTACGTCCGCCCTCGCAGATTCCGTTCAGAAGGTCCCTTACAAATGCGGTTAAAACCATCACCTTGTACAACAGGATTCTCGACAAAATATCTTTTGAAACCTCAACAAATCGGACGCATTTGTCTTTTATTGGGGCTGCCCGATTTGTAGAATCGCCCTTTCAGGTTTGTGAAGAAGTTCAGACGATGGGAATTGAAATATCAACCTGTGATATAATTATCTGTGAAGGGAAAAAAGATGATGTCGCGCTTGAAAATCATTTCTTGTTTCATTGTTTCACTAAGTATGTTCAATTTTGTTTTAATGTCGTTTGCAGATCCGCCAGCGGATAAAAATAGCGATGCGCCGTCTCCGAAGACTACGCCACAGACGACTCGCAAAACAAAAAAAATAGAATTCAAAAATGGGCCGCGATTATCTATTGCGGAGGCACGTGAGAAAGCAAAACTGACACACAAGTTATATGCCGCGACGTTGCATGCGATGCACCAGCATTATTTTATCAATGATCGTGCTGCCGTTCCTGCAAGAGTCATGGAAAATATGTTTTCTGATGTTGAGCATGATGAAAATATGAAAGCCAGATGGATTTCCGTCAATACCAAAGCGATGAGTGTCGATCATGAGCCGGAAACTGATTTTGAAAAACAGGCAGCGAAAGAGATCGGGTCTGGCAAGAGTGACTACGAACAGGTAGATGACGGGGTCTATCAACGGGCAGGCGCCATCTCATTGATGAATCATGGTTGCTTAAGCTGCCACGTCGGATTCTTTAAAAAGAATACAAAAGATCGATTTGCCGGATTGATCATTGCGATTCCTGTGAAAGAAAAAAATAAATAGCAATTGGTGATCCACGACTGCGATTAAAGAATGCTTTTGTTGTTCATTCAGGTTTCGTGGCACTGGGAATGAACGAAACGGTCTGAGGAAGTTCTCTCCAGCGGGGGACGTTTAGCGTGCTGCTGCCCGGGTGTTTTTCGATCTGGGGTCGCATTTTCTTTTGCCAGAGAGAATCCTCATTTTACTTTTGTCAGGTTGCCTCAGTTGCCAAGAGGTACTCCAGAACCGTCCCCTTCAAAAGAGGTATTAAGGCTTTGCCAGCAGAATGGTTAATAAGATGGAAGCGCTTTCGACTGCTTTGACGGAATGAGGTTCTCCCCCGTTAAGGAATAGTAAATCTCCCGCTCTCATATCCAGATCGTTTCCCAGAGTGCTGAAGCTGACTCTCCCCTCCAGGCATTGAACAGTGATCGGAGCTGAGGTGGAATGAGTCGCAATCTCTTTGCCCTTCTTCAGAATCAGGCGGATTACCTCAATTTTGTCTGTTTTTACTAAAGTGTGTGTTTTGGTTTCATCAAGTTTTGTAGCCAGAGGTTGAATATTAACAATGGTCCCTGGTTGTGCATGCGAAATTGCCATGATGTGATTGCTCCCTAATTTCCTGGTTTTTGCGGTCGTAAGTTATTCTCAACGGGTTCACACTGGGGGGGCGTCATATTTAATTGAGCGCTTCAGTAGTCAGATTGTCGTCGATCATCAAGGCCTGTTCGGATAAAAACGATCATTGAAAAGAGAATGCGAATATTGTTATTAAACCGAAGTTACTTTTGATTTGAAATGGGAACTTCCTAAAATTCAGGAAGATTAATCTGAGATGTTCTGTTGGGAATTCCGAAAGATTTCCACCAAAATTGATTTTGGATTGAGTCCTTTCTGAGCACAAACATAAAGTAGAGATTTACCACCACAACAGTAGTCAATCCCCTGTTTCTCAAAGACAGCGATCGACTCCGGATACTCTGTTACCCAGTCCACAATCGAATCTTCTATTTGAAGCTGTGGCACAGAATCGGTTCCTTTTTAAAGATATAGACGGTCTCTCATTCATTGGATTGATAAATATTATTGACAAAGAAAACCCGCAGAGCTATATTCTGCATAAGAGGTATCACTTATACATGTTTAGGGAATGCAGGTCAACTTATGCAACTTACCATGCAGACTGACTATGCTCTGCGAACTTTGATGTTTCTGGCATCCCGAAGTGAGAGAGCTAAAATAGCCGATGTTGCAGAACTGTTCGACATCTCAGTCAATCATATTGCAAAAGTGGTTAACCTATTATCACGTTACGGTTATATTCGCAGTGTGCGCGGACTTGGTGGTGGTATCGAATTAGCAATCCCGCTTGAAAAAATCAGGCTGGGAGAAATGATTGAGCGTTTCGAAGGCAACTTGCATTTACTTGAGTGTATTAATACCGAAAATGTCTGTGCTATTCAGCCCTTCTGCAAATTAAAAGGCGTGCTTGCTGAAGCAGAACGTGTTCAACTCGAATACCTCAACAGTGTCACACTGGCAGATGTCGCTCCATCAACGCGTCAGTTGATGAGTATTACTTAAAACCTACCTCTGGCCTTCCGATAAGTTTACCGACGATTCCGTTTTTCGCGACATGTTTATTTCTGATAAGGGATGCATCATGTGCAAGACATGCTTGGCTTCTGGTCATATTGTTGCTGATCTCGGCGATGATATTCGATGAGTTGATCTTGCAAGCGATTCTGAATCTCATACCTGGTGCTATTTACGTTTGAGTCATTCGAGAAACCATATTCAGAGAGTTAATGATGCAACAGATATCTCATAAAATATTCTTCGGTTCGATCGTGATCGCCGCTATTATTTTGTTGGGCCCTGGCTGCTGGCAGGATTGTGTTTCGTACGCGATTCGTGCAGAAGAAAGTAAAGACCAGCAGGCGAAACAAAAAGAGAAACTTCTGCCAGCGACAAAGGCGGAAGCACAAGCTCGGGCGAAGTTGCTGCATGAGACGATACACGGTTCACTGCAGGTGATGCATCGGGATTTTTTCCTGGAAGATGAGAGTATCACGATTCCCTCTCATTCGCTGGAAGATGTTTTTAAAGAGTTAGATCGTACATACGGAGTCAAGATCCGCTGGTTGGCAGTCAATGCCAAGGCAATGAATATCGATAATGAGCCCAAAAGTGATTTTGAGAAGGCAGCGGTGAAAGTATTGTCGGACGGTAAGCCTGAGTACGAAAAATTAGCAGATGACACCTATCACTTTGCCGGTTCGATTCGATTACCTTCCCAGTGTTTGAAATGTCATCTTCCCGGCAGGAAGAGCAACAAAGACCGTGTGGCGGGGCTCGTGATATCCATGCCTCTTAAAAAAATGAAGTAAGACCATTTGAAAAATAATCCCCGCCTGTCAGTCCCCCACTCATTCCACGAGCCTACTAATAAAATACCCAAAAATAGATTCAGCGAAGTTAAGGTAGATTGAGTCCTGTTGCCAGCAGCCCGTGTTTCGTAATCAAGCAGTCACTTTTAATGACAGAATATCAGCTTCCGATCCATGTATGTCGATTTAAGTTTCAGATTAACATCAAATGCTTCGATCTCCGCTGATCATGGTTATCACTTATATTCAGCGCTCTCCCGCGCACTTCCCCTGTTCCATCAAAATAATGAAATCGGCATACATCCAATTCGAGGTCGACATATTGGGAATCGTCAGATCGCGTTAATACCAGAAAGTAATCTGGTTCTTCGCGTTCCGGTGAATCAAACCAGAGAATTATTAAACCTGTCAGGACAAGTCATACAGATTCGAAAAACGGAAGTTCTGATTGGCGTACCTCAAACAAATGCGCTTGATACTCAAACGCATCTCCGCAGCCGATTAGTCGTAATTAAAATTTCGGGACTCGACGCTGCTCAGCTGAATCGAGAGGTCTTTAGTCATGCGGTACGAAAACAACTCACAGCGTGTGATGTTTCTTCCCAGGTTCGTGTCAATCCTGGAAAGAGACGCACACTCAGGATTAGGGACAAAGAAATCGTTGGTTATGAGGTGATCCTGACAAATCTTGATTTCGAAGACTCTTTGAAAATTCAGAATCACGGGATCGGCGGTAGAAGACATATGGGCTGTGGTCTGTTTATACCACTTCAATTGCGACAGAAATGAGTAGCGGCTTACGTTCCTGAAGCGACATGCAATGATGCCGCGACACGTTGTGACAAAGTCAAACTAAGTACAGAGGCCCGCGAAATCAATTTTAAAATGGTGTGGAATGACAGAAGCTCTAGATCGGATAGCAATTGACTCGAAAACGCTGACCATGAATCTCTTTGCGCCGGGCATGTCGACGATGCACCGTGTCGGCTTGGGAGGGTTAGCGTGCACATTGGATGCATTGCAGCGTGCGTTTACGGAAAATAATATTTCCGAATCCGATCTTCCTGCCCGATTTCAGACAGGAACACCACCATGGGAAATCACTGAAGAATCCATTACGCTACATTTCGGGAAGCCGGAAAACGCTGCGCATTATTTGAAAAAACTGTTTGAATTTGGGTTTCGAATTCAAACGGAAGGTCTGATTTATTTGCCAGGGCAATTCAAAGGTAAAGTCGATTTGCCCGTCCTGGCAGATTTGCAAACGGGTTTGATGTTGACCTTCCTGCAGCACGGCAGTTCACGAAAGCTGGAGAAAAAAGAATCTACGGTACACTATCTTTCTGATGATGATGCAGGGTTGAGGATACCGGTTACATTTCGTAAATGTACATGGTTTAAACATCAGGCGGGCTGGAAAGAATTCGTTGGTTCGTCAGGTTGTTTAAAAACGCGGCAGATCAAACTTGATGGATCAATTTACCCTGGAGCAGCAGTCCGCCATTTCGCTTACAAAAATCAAAGCATATTAAAAGAGCCATTGGAGCGAATTTTACCTCTCTTTTTCTCACTGGTAGGGTGTTTGTGCTTGCCTGTTAATCGAGGTGTGGGGGTTCTGCTGGCACCAGAAGTGGAGGACTTGCAAGACTTCATTCGCATGCGACCGAAACTGAACCCCACCAATGCACATCAATATCGAGCAACGAATGTTGAAGATGCCATCTTGCAGGCAAAGTTACGAACCAGCCCGCTGTGGGGATTTTATGCAATCAAGTTTCAACCGACGCCTTGGTCGAGTCAGCAGAAGTCGCGTGTAAATACCTGTCATGTAGGGCCCCTTGATGGTTCTGTCATGTCGAAGTATCAGAGAGTCTCTGAATCACTTCTTCCTCGTACGATAGCCGACCGTTCAAAGCCCAGACAGGATCAAACGCCGAACATTAACAGTGATGATCCTCAAACGGGGTTCAGAGTCGACAGCATCGTTCGTCCGCTGATTGCCGCTAATTTAGCGAAGCAGTGTCCCTGGTATTCTGGATTTACTGCTCTGATGATTAAGAATAATCCAGCAACGGGAAAACCCTTTCGCAATCAACTCTCTTTTGAAAGTAAAGGTATCAACCAGATGGTTTCAGATTCATTGCTGTGGGATCAAGAGGGAGAGTCTCTGCTGGTCAGAGCCATTCATGAAGCAATTCGACAAGTGCTGGGACGGATTCGGAGTGAAACCGATGGTGCCAGGCCTTTGACGATTGCAACCCAATCGCGCTGGGATCGATTCCGCGACAAGCTCCGGCTTGATCTTGCCAGGTCTAAAACCCCGGGGCAGCTTCGTTTTGTGCTCGTCGACCTGTTCAGCCGCGGAAAAATAAATCCGACTCTCCAGTCAGAGTGGTCCAAGATATTGCCCGTCATTCGAGCAGACTGGCAACTGGCACGGGATCTGAGTCTGCTTGCGCTCGCCAGCTATGCCAGTAAAAATGCGGAAAATAATCGTCTTAATCAAATCGCTTGAATTATATTTTATAACAGGAGGCGTCTTATGTCGCTTCATATTTTTGCCAATATTGTGACTCCCTTTGGAACGGCGGCAAATAACCGGGCAGAAACCGAAGGTAATATTACGACATTGCAAAAAATTCTCTGGATGGGTAAATCTCACAGTACAGTCAGTGCTGAGGCGATTCGATTCGCTTTGCGAAAAAGTTTAGCAGACCTGGATGAAGCAGGAACGAATCGTCGCTGGAATGAATCGGAGCGTACTCATACCTGGCAAGACCCTAAATTTACCGGTTGGGCCTCGGAGGCAGGTAAAACATTTATCGACGATGATCTTTTAGGGTATATGCTTGCTGAAGCGGCGAAGGAAGAAGGGGCTGGTTCGATTAAAGTGCGGCGCGCCGTTTTAGAAGTCACTCGCGCCATTTCGCTGACCCCATGGTCTGGTGATGTCACGTTTAATGCAGCCAGCCCCGGGGCGGCTCCGTCAGCGGCAAAAGGGAAAAATAAACACAAAAATTCGGTGCCTTATGGATGTGAAGTTCATGCGACCCGATATCAATATGGAGTTGCGCTGACTCCTGAAAGCCTTCGTGAAAAATCCAGAGCTACAAAAGCAATTGCAGCCTTGTGTCAGTTAGGGAATGTCGCAGGAAACCAGGGGCGTTTTCTGTTTGACTTCTCTCCGGATGCGGTCATCTTTCGTCTGACGCATGATCCGGCGCCACGCATCCTGTACTGTTTCGAATCGGATGATTACGGAAAATCGGTATCAGCCAATGCACTCCTGAGTCGTTTAGAGACTCAGGATATTACGAAAGACGAAATCATTGTTGGCGTAAGCGATTTTGATTCTCCGTTATCTAAACAGCTCCAAAGTCGAGGGATTGAACCGCATGGAGTAAAAGCGGCCTGTGCTATCGCGACCAGCAGAATTACGGATGCCTTGGAAGTTGAGGTATAACTATGCTGGGGATTTATGTAAACGTTCCCGTTGCAGGATTTCGTAAAGGGCATGCGCGTGAATATCTGGAAACACACCTCATTCCACCACCGGCAACCTGTTATGGATTTTTGTTGTCACTGATCGGAGAAAGGGACCGTAGTCGGCATATCGGTTGTCGGGTGACGTCGGTCATTATGACAGAACCTCCCAAAAGCGTGGTGTTAAGAAAACTCTGGAGAGTCAAAAACTCACGCCTTGGTTCTCCAGAGAATATACGACCTGACTTCCAGGAGCTTCTGTCGAACCTGGAACTGATTCTCTGGTTAGATTCAACTGAAGAACGGGCGGCGGTCTGCATCACACTGGAAGAACGTGTGAAAAACGCACTCGCACAGCCCAAGTCAATCAATCGAACTGGTGGCCTTTCGCTCGGAGAAAGTACCCATTTAGTGAATGAGGTGACTCTCGTCAATGAATCACCGGGCTTCACAATGCCTGTCACTGGCAAGGCATTTTTACTTGATCGAAAAGGAAATCTGACCCTGCCAGTCTGGGTTGATCATGTAAGCTCGACCCAAACCCGCTATGTCACGGGAAACCTGGTACCAACAAAAATAAAAAACCTACCTCGCGCGAGGATTCCTGTAATCAGTCCTGATTGATCGCCGCGTTATAAATTATTCTAACCGCACTAAAGTGCGTCCCATTAAACCAGACGTCACCCACGATGATACTTGATCCGAATGACTCTGGAGAGGCTACAACAAACCGGGACACAGGCGAGATGCCGAAAGGCGTTGAGAACAGGGGAGAAATTCTGAAAAAGGATAATTTCCAGATATGAGTTACTGAGATGCCGTAAGGCGTTGAGCACGAAAAATAGGTTTAAAAGACCTTAAATACTGAAACTGGAAAATACGTAGATGCCGCAAGGCGCTCGCGATAGCATGACTGAAACTAAGCAGGACGAATGGCTGTGAGGAAAACCAGGGAATACCCTTCCTCAATATTGTTGTGCATGAGGTGTGTTCTGGAAGCCACCGCTTTCTGGACAACGATCTGATTCATTGTAGAAGTGTCGAAGCAGATGACTTCGTTTTAATCTGCTTGAGACACTTCCCTTTGAATGGATCTATTGCCCGAGACAGAAGTCGATTAGTCAGCGTTGCTGGATTTTTGTTTTTCTCCGCGTTGGCAGCGCAATAATCCCCATGTCTGATCAACCCATTTCAGTCTGACCGCAGATTTGGTAGCTGGCAAGAAAGACTATAGTTCATAATGTTTGGTGGCTTCCGGCTGGAAGCAGATCATGTCAATGCGGAACTGTTTGAGACCTTCAGGAAACTCCCAGTCGATGGTGTCTCCCACGCTATATCCCAGAATCGCGACGCCCAGATCGGAAAGGATCGAGAGCTTTCCTTCTTCCAGGTCAGCATCGTTGGGGAACACGAGTGTGTAAACCGCCTGCTTGCCAGTGTTGGTATTAATCAGCCTGACTGTTGTATTCATGGTGACGACATACGGCGGAATCTGCTCGGGCGGGACAATGTTCGCATGCTGGAGCTCGTCCTCAAGGTCACGAATAAAGGCCGGCTCAGGAGATGCAAACTGCTTTGCCACGAGCAGCAATTCCTGAAGCCGGTGATAGTCAAATTCCGAAACGGTCACTGCGCGACGTTTTGTAAGATTCGTCATCTTGATCCCCCTCATAGTAAAACATGCAGGAGTAGCGTCTGAAATTTGACATACGGCCAGCCTTGCGATGTGGTTCTATTAACTTTTGCCGAAGTCTCTTCGGGAGCTATTAAAGTCCTAGCCCCATTTTGCCACAAATCACTTAGCCTGCCATGTCTGGTACCGCGTTCGCTTGCCCATTACTTACACTTATCAACAATATAACTATTCCTACGAGCCCACACAATCATTTCTTTTTGCTTACTAAGTCGATCCGATATAGAAGCTCTCTTTCTTGAAAAGCAGAAGTATCTGTATGTCATCTTAAAATGAGGACGACCCGAACTTCAACCGGTCAAAACGCTTCCGCTATTGACCGCATTACAAATTCAAGTGAACTGCATAACATCAGCAGCCGGAATCTCTGCTCAGAATACAGTTGCAGGAGAGCAGTCGCTGACCCGAACTCATGAAAATGATTGAATCTCAGACAAAACAGAAGCGTTCCGGAAAACATGGGAATGCGATGGTTTGGGCATCGAAGTTGAAAGCTGGTCCAACCTTGTTGTCAGCGGTATGAAGCCGAAGGGTGAGTGGTGATTCCAGCGAATTGTGGCTTGATGGGGCGCTGTTTTGTCACAGTTGACGGTGTCAAAAAAAATGGTCGTTGCAAATTGCTATATTTAAAGCACTTGCAACGACCATTAATTTGAATACGGAGAGAACGGGATTCGAACCCGTGGAACCGTTTACACGGCTCACCGGTTTAGCAAACCGGCGCATTCGGCCTCTCTGCCATCTCTCCTCGCCTTGCCGACCGCTGTGATACAGGGCCGATAAGAACTCTTTATGCTGATTTACGCAGTGAATGTCAACGGATTGAAGCCCTGATTATGCAGAGACTTCGGTAATTTGACATAACAGCGGACAGGGAGTGTATCAAACCAAAATCCAAGCCGCAATGCTTTCATTATTCAGAAGTGTGAATGCCTGGAATCAGAGGGGGAATAATTGATAACTCAGTGCAAATCGATAGATCCCGACTGGCGTGTGAGGGTCCTTAACGTAATGCTTATTTACCATAAACTGTATTTAGCAATACGCTTATGGCTATTTGGGTTCTATGATTCCAGATAGTGTTTCAAAGCTTCTTGCCAGTGAGGGATTGAAAAACCGGTGGCCTTCTGGAGTTGTGAACAGTCCAACACGCTGAAGCGGGGGCGTTCTGCTGCGGCATTGAATTGTTCCGTCGAGATGGCATTGATTTTGACATCAATTCCTGCAAGCTCGAATATCGTTTGAGCAAATTCAAACCAGGTTGTCTGTCCTTGATTGGTGGCGTGATACAGGCCGAAATGGTCAGTCTGAACCAAACGTGCGATCGCAGTCGACAGGTCGCACGTGGATGTAGGCGTGCAATGCTGATCGTTAATGATAGAAAGTTCATCGCGTTCTTTGCCGAGGCGCAACATGGTTTCCACGAAGTTGCCGTTTCCGGTTTTGCCTGCTTTTCCATAGAGACCACATGTGCGAACCACATAGTGTTGAGGGCAGATCGCGCGGACAAAATATTCTCCCGCCAACTTGGTTTGGCCGTAAACACTCAAGGGCCCTGGTGCGTCAAGTTCGTTCAACGCAGACTGACGTTGGCGGTCTAAGCCAAAGACATAGTCGGTGCTAATATGCATCAGCCTGATATCTTTCTGATGACAATACTGCGCCAGATTCCGTGGACCGAGTGCATTGATCGCGAATGCTGCTTCAGGTGACGTTTCGGCCTGATCGACTTTGTTATAGGCGGCGGTATTGATGACCAGTTCAGGGGGATTGTCTTCAAAGGCGGCTTCGACGCTGGCGGGATCTTCAATCGAAATCTGCTGATGGGTCAGGCCTGTGAGTTGATGTCCGTCTGCAGCAAGGCGCGGCACCAGATCGTGTCCCAGTTGTCCTCGAGAGCCGATAACTGTGATTCGCATTATAAAAGAGGCCTTTGATGAAAATCAAATTGATTCTGTTGATTCCAGTGTGTAATGACAATGCCTGGTCAGTTTCCGAATCGTTTGAACGTTTTTTGAGTTACGGTTTCTGTTCAGTTGAAGCAGGTCCCAGCGGGGCAACGAAGTGAACCTGTTTGACGATTTCCCTGAACCCCAATGATGTGTAGAGGTGGTTGCCCGTTGCATTCTGTTCCAGTGTTTCAATTTTCGCAAGAGAAAGTTTTAGCTGACGAAAATGATTCAGTGCATGTTCGAGAAGTTTGCGCCCCATACCTTGTCCGCGGCATTCTGGAACAAAAGCCAGATTGGGGATGTAGCCGATCCCCGCCTGCGGGTCGTGCCAGGTCGAAATATAGCCTACAATTCTGCCTTCTACTTCAGCGATGAAGATTCCCTCTGGTTCTCGTTGTGCATCGGTTTCGACATGGCGGGCTTTGCGCCATTTCCAGTCGTGACCGTTGATGGTGCCATATTTCCGTTCTATTCCTTCGTCAATGGAAACGCCTTGAAAGGCTTCGATTGTGATTTCTTTCAGAATAGCCAAATCTTCAGGTTGATAGGGGCGAATTTTCATGGGGGTAAATCAAACTGGATTGCTGTGCCGAAACGTCTGGTGAGAAGACTGACGAGAGAACCGAATGTATGCTATGATAATTGAATATATAATTAAAGGTGAGAGAAAAGCTTTTATGAGAGTCTTTCTTACTTAATATCAGCGAACACTGATGGGAAAAGTGGATGGCAAAATTAGAAACATACACAGCGGAACAATTCTTGGAAGCCAAGTATGAACTGCCTGATGCGGGGCGCTGGATGGAGCTCAACGAGGGGAAAATTATCAATTTGGATCCTCCCGATGTCGAGCACGGAACGATTGTTTTGAATTTGTCCAAAGTTCTCTCTGACTACTTGCACCAGGTGGATCAAGGGTATGCCTGTTTTGAATTGGGGTTATTGGTCAAACAAAATCCTGATACGGTTCGGATTCCACCAATTTGTATCTTTAAGGGCGGTGATCGATTTGAAGAGACCGACAAAGCGATCTCTGACCGGAAGCCAGATGTGATTATCGAAATCGCATCAACGAATCCCAGACGTCAGTTAATGAGTGATCACGTCAGTGATTATGTTAATTGGGGGGTCGAACTGATTTGGGTGATTGACCCTCAGCCTAAGGAAGTTCTCGAATATCTTCCCGGTAGTGGCAGCGATGTGGTTGACATGAACGGGAAAATCACCGGGGGCAATATACTGCGTGGATTTTCCATGAAGGTGGAAGATCTATTTGCGGAACCGGTCTGGTGGTAATTTAAATTTGTCAATCATAGTTTATTAAGATCATCACATTCAGGCTGAGAAACAGTTGCTCGTTCCAGTTACGTGTGTGATCAGAAAAATTAAGGAAATTTCAGGGATGCCAGATACACATTTTGACGTGGCAGTGATTGGCACCGGCCCCGGTGGAGAAGGGGCGGCGATGCAAGCCATCAAGCAGGGCAAATCGGTGATCTCCATCGAGAAGTTTTATGAGATTGGCGGCAGTTGTACGCACAAGGGAACGATTCCCAGTAAAGCGCTGCGGTATTCGATTCTACAAATGTCCGAAATCAACAGCTACATTCGCCAGATGGGGCGTTCCGGAATGATTCTGGATCTGGAATTTCCCGAGTTGCGGAAGACAGCCGCTTCGGTGATTCAGAAGCAGGTGGGGATGCGGCGTACTTTTTATGAGCGAAACGGCGTCGAGCTGGTCGAAGGGCAGGCGCGGTTTATGGACCCGCATCGGATTCATATCGACACAGCCAATGGTCTGACCGAAGAAGTCACGTTTGACTATGCCGTGATTGCCACCGGGTCGCGCCCTTATCGGCCCGATAATATCGATTTCAATCATCCCCGCATTTTTTGCAGCGATACGATTCTCGATCTGGAATTTACGCCACGGTCGATTACCGTTTATGGTGCAGGCGTCATTGGCTGTGAATATGCCTCAATGTTGCGCACGATGGGTATGAAAGTGAATCTGGTCAACACCCGCAATTCACTGCTCGATTTTCTGGATGATGAAATCAGCGATGCGTTGAGCTATCATATGCGTGAAAGTGGTGTATTGCTCCGGCACTGTGAGAGTTATGAATCGATCCAGGGAACTGATGACGGTGTGATCATCTCACTTCAATCCGGTAAGAAGCTGAAAACCGATATCCTGCTGTTTGCAGCGGGGCGATCCGGGAACTCAGAAAACCTGGGATTGGAAACCTTGGAGATTCTACCCGACTCGCGTGGGCAGCTTGAGGTGAATGATGATTTTCAAACCACTCAACCACACATCTACGCCGTGGGAGATATCATCGGTTACCCGTCACTAGCCAGTGCCGCTTATGTGCAGGGACGCTATGCCGCCAGTCATCTGGATAATGGAGAATGCGAGCGGGCGTTAATTCGCGATATTCCGACAGGCATTTATACCAGCCCTGAAATCAGCTCTCTGGGTAAAACTGAGCGAGAATTGACGGAAGCAAAAATTCCTTATGAAGTCGGTCACTCGATGTTCAAACATCTGGCCCGCGCGCAGATCATGAACTGTCCCACTGGAATGCTGAAGTTGTTATTTCATCGTGAGACACTGGAAATTTTAGGTATCCATTGTTTTGGGCCGAGCGCCTCGGAAATTATTCACATTGGTCAGGCGATTATGTCACAGCCCGGCTCAGCGAATACACTTTTGTATTTCATCAACACCACATTCAATTATCCCACCATGGCAGAAGCCTATCGTGTGGCAGCTTTGAATGGGTATAATCGCCTGTTTTGAAGTAATACTTCCACCCACAATTGCAGGAGAACCTGATGAGTCGCTCGCTCTTTTCGATCTTGTTGTTGGCGTTAATCGTATTTGCTGATGGAACGAATACTTTCGCTGCAGACACGAAGCAGCCAAATGTGTTGTTCATTGCCGTTGATGATTTGAACGACTGGGTCAGTTGCTTGGGTGGGCATCCGGATTGTAAGACACCCAACATTGATCGTCTTGCGTCGCGGGGTGTGTTGTTTACTAACGCCCATTGTGCGGCGCCGGCCTGCAATCCTTCGCGGGCCGCTTTGATGACGGGCATTCGTCCTTCCAACTCCGGCGTCTATTTGAATTCACAACCCTGGCGGCCGGTGATGAAGGATGTAGTGACGCTGCCGCAGCATTTTCGCAAGCATGGTTATCAGGCGATTGGATCGGGAAAAATCTTTCACGGTCGCTATAACGACCCCGATTCGTGGGACGATTATCTGAAGCAGACCGGCGATCCTAAACCGACGCCTGCCGTTTTGAATGATCCGCACAGTCGCGCGGGAACGATCATCTGGGGCGTGCTGGATGTGGAAGACCGGGAAATGAGCGATTACAAGATGGCCAACTACGCCATCAATTATCTCGGTGAAAAACATGAGAAACCGTTTTTTCTGGCGTGTGGCATTTATCGGCCACATATGCCGTGGCAGGTGCCTCGCAAATATTATGACATGTATCCGCTCGATCAAATTCAGTTACCCAAAGTATTGGAGAACGATCTGGATGATATCCCCGCGGCCGGCGTGCGGATGGCCAGGCCGCGCGGCGATCATGCCAAGATTTTGAAAACCGATAATTGGCGATATTCCGTGCAGGCGTATCTGGCCAGTATTACATTTGCCGATGTGCAGGTAGGGCGTGTCTTAGATGCGTTGGATGCCAGCTCGTATGCAGATAACACGATTGTCGTATTGTGGGGCGATCATGGCTGGCATCTGGGTGAGAAACATCATTGGCGTAAATTTTCGCTCTGGGAAGAAGCAACCCGTGCACCGCTGATGATGGTGGTGCCCGGCGTTACTGAAGCAGGCTCCCGCTGCAAACAGGCGGTTGATTTTATGAACGTATACCCGACGCTCTGTGAGTTATGTACGCTGCCGATCGGGAAACATCTGGATGGCGTGAGCATGGTGCCTTTATTGAAAGATCCCGCGAAGACCTGGGACCGCCCGGCTTTGACAACGCATGGCCGATTGAATCATGCCGTGCGGAGTAACCAGTATCGTTTGATTCGTTACAAAGATGGTAGCGAAGAATTGTATGATCATGCGCATGATCCGCGGGAGTGGAAGAACCTTGCTGACGATCCCCAATATAAGGCGGTCAAACAGCAACTTGCGAAATCGTTCCCCGTTAAAAACGCAGCCGATGCGCCACACGATGATTCCCGTGGCGGCAAACAGAAGCAGAAAAAGAAACAGCAAGGCAAAGGCAAGCAGAAAAAGAACGCGGGGAAATAACAGGTGTGCTGTCTGTCCTGGCGATGAATCACTCTACTTCAGGAACGGCGACGTTCACGGAATGAGGGCAGAGAAACTATTCGATTTCAAGCACTACCCGAAAACCGATATGATTGGCATAGCTTGATGGTGCGAATTTGAAACGGTATGCGGCCCGCGCGTACTGTGGCAGGTAGGTCCAGGAGCCGCCACGCACAACGTGATCAGAACCTGAGGGGGGGCCTTGTAAATCAATTGACGTTTTCCCCTCTAAACTTTTGTAATAGTTTTCATCATACCTGTCACTACACCATTCCATCACATTGCCGTGCAGATCGTACAGGGACCAGGCATTGGCTTGAAAACTACCCACCGGAGCTGTGAAGGCAAATCCATCTTGGGTTGAGATGCCTTTCAGGTGTGCATAGTTTTTCTGGAACTGCTGTTTGGCAGAGCTATCCCAGATATTTCCGAATTCTGACAGAGCTTCTGCATCGTTTCCATGATGATAGAAGCCGGTTGCTCCGGCACGGCAGGCATATTCCCACTCTGCTTCGGTTGGCAAACGATATTTGAGCTTTTCTCTCTGACTGAGCCATTCACAAAAATGGACGGCATCATTCCAACTGACATTTACCACGGGGTGAAAGTCACTTTTCAGCCATCCGGTATTCATCCAGTTAAATTCGGGTACCCGGGTAATAAATTTTTGTGTTGCTTCGTCCCAGCCTGTTCCTCCGTTTCCACTCCGCTCGGATTCTGTTTTGTAGCCGGTCATTTTCACAAATTGCTTAAATTCATCAATCGTGACCTCGTGCATTCCCATGTAGAACGGTTTTGTGATCTCGACTACGTGCTGTGGATGTTCCTGCGAGAAGAAGGATGGTTTTGTATTGAACTGTTTTGCGATTTCTGCTGCTGATTTTTCACTGCCCATCACGAATTTCCCCGCGGGAATCAAGGCGAATTGCATCTCGAGGGTATTGGTGATTTTGACTTTTTTATTGAGGGACTTTGCTAAAATACTTTGTTGTTTTTGTGCCGTTTGCGTTTTCGTTGTTGATTGTGCCAGTAGATTGGGGGCTGGTTGAAAGTCTTTCGCTTCTCCCGGTATTTGAATTTTGATTTTATGGATGCGACCTGAATTGCAGCCAACAAGCAGAGTTCTGTTATCGGGACCCATTGTAATGGTGTTGGCAGCATCGTCGAACACATGAGTTGCAAGTAACTTGCCGTCGATCAGATCCCACAGTTTGATGGTTTTATCTGCGGCATAAGAAACAACCAGCGTTCCATCGGGGGATACGGCCAGACACTTTATATCCTGAGTATGTCCTTTGAGTGTATGAATTCGTTTTTTATTATTGAGGTCCCAGACCTGGATGGCGCGTTGTTTGTTATAATTGTCACTTGTCAGCGCGTATTTTCCGTCGCGCGATAATGCCAGACAACGAAGATCGCGGATCGGATCCTGATACGTATGCAGCAGCGTTCCGGATTTCAGGTCCCAGACTTTCACTTCTTTTTCGCTAGCTGAGAAAAGTTGTGTTCCGTCTGCTGACACATCGAGAAGTCTGGTTCTTTTTTGATGACCTTTCAGTAGATAGAGCAGTTTGTGGCGGGTGAGATCCCAGACTTTGAGAGGATACATCTTGGCTGCATTTTGCTCAGCAACCGTAATTCCTCGCGTGCCATCCGGAGTCGCAGCCACAGGGCCGTAGTAAGAAAGTTTTTCCAATGCGGTTTCCTGGACCTTAGTTCCACTTCTGAGATCCCAGCCAAGGAAACTACTGGACCATCCGGAAATCGCATAGTTTTCATCCGGCAAATAGGAAATCCATTGATTATAATTTCTAGTTTCTTTGATGTCTTTCAATAATTGACCGCTGTCAAGATCCCAGACTTTCAATTCATTATTCGCACCTGAGATGGCCTGTTTTCCATCGGAAGCAATGACCACGCGGTTTACCGTGTTGATGTGCGTATCCGGAGCTTTCGCTGGTCTGTTCCCTTCAAGGTTCCACAGTCTCAGGGACTTATCGTATGATCCTGAAATGGCTTGGTTTCCATCAGGTAAGATTGCAACAAGATCTATCCTGTCGGTGTGTCCTTTTAATGTCTGAACGAGGTTGGCACTTTCGAAATCCCAGACGTATAAACGGTGATCCGTTGACCCGGCAATCAGCTGCTTTCCATTAGAAGACAACGCAAGGCTGAAAATAGTTCCCCCATGTCCTTCCAGGAATCGAACCGCCTTGCCGCTCGAGAGATCCCAGACTGTGGGGTGGCTCCCCCCTGAAACCACATGTTGACTATCCGGTGTGATGACTATATTAAAAAATGCAAATTGATCATTAGTCCGCTTAAACATTCCGATCTGTCGACCTGTGTCAGAGCTATTCACTAACAAGCCATCGTTTGAACCTGATAGAATCATTTTTCCGTCTGGTGAGATCGCAACACTTTCGATTGTTCTTTTTTGACTGCCGATCGATCGAATTAAATTTCCGGAAGCAAGCTCCCATTGCTTCACATTATCATTATAGCCTCCGGAGACTATTTGTTTTCCGTCCGGAGACACGGCCAGGCATTTCACCGATTTGAGATGTCCCTTGAGGGTTTGAAGAACCTTCCCGGTTGCGAACTCCCAGACTTTCAACGTTTTGTCTTCAGAACCGGAAACTATGTGCTTGCCATCGGGGGTGACAGCCACGCAAGTCAGACGACGGGTATGTCCTTTGAGCGTTCGAATTAACTTGCCGGTTGAGATGTCCCAAATTCTAATTAATTTGTCATCTCTCCCTGTGACCGCATATTTCCCATCGGGAGTCAGAGCCAGGCAATAAAGGCTACGACTTGAATTCCCCAATGATCGGATTAATGGTCCCCCCGCCTGATTGAAGGTCGGCCATTCAGATCGGAACTGGATTTTCTGATTGGGGAGAACCTGAAATACCGCCAGTGCGGGTTCCTGGTGAGTTAAGAGTCGCAACTGTAATTGTTCATGTAAGGCTTCGGGGTGATTCTCTAGAATAGGCCGTGATAGTTCCAAGGCAGATCCCACGGTTTGAACGACCGGATCGTTCACTTGCCGATATTCTTCGATTAAATCGTTGATGCTGACTTCCGCAAGGCGTTGCTCGATCCAAGCGGGATTTAAATATTCCGGCTTCATGGCGACTGGAATGGTCAGAGTCTGTGTCAGTTCATTGGGGAAGTTGGTCAGCTTTCGTTCCCAGGTCTCGTTTTCTCTGGTGAGCTTGACCAGAAACCTGCCCGTCTGCTGTTGCGGCGTCAGTTTCACCTTTAATTGTCCCTGACCTTTGGCATCTGTTTTGATTGTATCCAGCAATACCCGCTCGCTTTTTTTAGGACCTGGTTGATAAATCACTTCCACAGTGACATCTGCCAGTTGCTTGCCCGGTTTTTTGTTGAGGGAATCTGCCTGTACCGTGAATAGGCTCGCAAATTCATCCACTGGTGGAGGCATGGGGGCTTTGGGTTTTGCAACAGCGGGATCAGGCTGCGCTGGTTGTTTGGCATTTTGAGGAACAGGATTATCTGCTTTTGCTGCCAGTGCCTGGTTGTTTGCGTCTGGGCTTGCCGGAGGTTGAACGGAAACCGGTTTGCCTGGCGCGACTGGTTGCGGGGAGACGGCTGCCTGCTGTTCAGAATCCGATCCCATAAACTGAATACCAAGCAGCACGGTCACTGCCATCAAACAAACCGCCCCGACGGTAGCCCACAGATAACTGATCTCGATCCCCATCAGTTTGAATTTGGACTGAAGTATTTGTCGTTGCTGTGAAGATGTGATGGACGGCGATTCCTGCCGGATCGCTTGGGAACTTTCTTGGGGTAGGGCTGTCGATGCTGTTTGTTTCGGGCTCTGTTTACGGTTGGTTGGTTGCGTAGGTTTTTCTGTTGATACCGCCTTTGGCTGGGAAATTCCCAGTTTGGATTTCAGCTTCCTGTCATACTTGGCTTTGTGTGGAGGAGATAACAGGTATGCGGTAACTTTCCCAATATCCTGCAGTAACTTTTGCGACTGCTGCAATTCTTCGCCAAAGGCATTCTGCTGGATAAACGCGATCGCATTATCGGAGGCTGCTTTAATCACCTGTGGGTCCGCTTCAAACAATTCCAGTCCCAGCAAGCGATAGAAGTGGGGCGGTTGATCTTGAGGCGGAATGCCTAGCCATCTTTGATAGGGGTCAAACTTTGTCATTGCGTGAAAAATCAATGGATAAGGGGAAGACTGAAATCAGCCGTATTTGTTGGGTCTGGCGATACAGGAAGAGTGCTCGGACGGTCTCTTCTCAATGTTATGCCTGTTCACATGCATGGTCAATTCGGATTTATATTATTATTCATTTGTTCTGGGCAATTGGTTGAAGCCCCCAGGCACTTGGTCAAACGATTGATAACGCAGACGGTTTTGAAGAAACGGCGTAGTTGTGTCCTAATCCAAAGAAGTGAAAGCACTTCGCCGATGAGACACCAGAGGATGATTCTCTGGTGATGATTCTCTGGTGATGATTCTCTGGTGATGATTCTCTGGGGATGTCAGCATGCAAGGATCAGTCAGAGGGAATCACGCTGTGAAGCGGTAAGGACGCACGCCACTGTCATTCGGCACTGCTCTTCGGCTGAAAAGAGATGACAGTGGTCGCGAGTACGACTGCAGAAAAGAGGAGCTGAAATTATTCTTTTTTCTTGCCGCGTGTTTTTTCGATCAACGTGGCCAGTTCGTCGACGGTCACGATGGCATTTTTGTCCTGGTCTGCCTGCAGGAACAGGGGCAGTTCACGGAGTGGAACTTCGGCCTGCTCCAGTTTACCGTTGGAGTTCTTATCACGTCGGCGTACGAGGCGGAAGGCGATGGTCTTGAATCCATTTTCGACAGCCGCTTCTTCTTTGGGAATCGCGACGTTGAAATAACCGATCATCATTTCATGCCAGGTTTGATCGCCCCAGGGGACAGATTCGTTCGAATTGGGATTTGACAGATTGCTGTCGGAATTGTTGTAGTGTGCGACACAGTGAATGTAGTCGCCGATTTCGAGGGGGATCGGTTTTTCGATGCCGTAGGCAGTTTGCCAGTTGAAATCGAAGGCCGGGACATCAATTAAGATTTCTCCCGGTTGATCCGGAGTTTTTCTCAATTCGTAGCGAAACGATTTACCCCGCAGATGCATGTGCGGCATATAGCTCAACAGCAGGGCCTTGCGATCATTGGGAGGCGAAGTCGCTTCAATTTTGAAATTATCGTCATTGGCAGCGATCTTAATCCGGCGGCGGACAAAGTCTTCATTGATGACTTGCGCTGTTACAACTTGATGGGTGACCTTCGATTCTTCCGTGAATACAAAACCGACTTTGCTGCGATCCTGTTGTTCGGTGCCAATCGGCGTGTAATGCATCTGGAACACGAGTTTGGAACCGGCGGGAATTTTCTTGGCCATTCCCGGATGCATCATGACTTCACGCGACCCTGGAACATAACCGACCAGGAACTGATCGCCTTCGCCGAAGACACGGACTTGTTTTCCTTGAGGAGGACGCGCGAAGATCAGAATGTGATGCACGACGGCCCGGTTACCGGGCAGGGCTTCAACGCCGGTAACCCACTTGTCTTCCTTAAAGCCGGGATCGACTGTGAAATATTGATATTTCACGCCCCGTTTACCGGCTTGCGCGGGAACCGTGTATGGTTTGTCATCCATATAGAAAACGGCGTCTGGCTTTTGAGGCAGCTTCCAACCGGTGATATACGTCTGCGGAGCGGGCAGATCTTTTGGGTCTCCTTCCGGAGCGCCGTTTTCGACCCATTGATAGATGAGCTCTTTTTCTGCTTTGGTCAGACTGCGATCATTCACAAACTTGCCGTGTGCCGGATCGGCGTGCCAGGGGGGCATCCGTTGATCGCGAACGACTTCGGCAATGGTTTCTGCCCAGCCGGCGACTTCCTGGTATTCTGTCAGTTCGAAGGGGGCAATTTCTCCTGTTCGATGACATTCGACACAATGCTTCTGAAGCAGGCGTGATATCTGATTGGAGTAAGTGACGGTGCTGTTGGAATCGGGTTCCCGGATGCGACCGATAAAACAACCGACGGGTTTTGTCGAAGCAACGCTGACTGGTTTGTTCGCGAGTAATTCTGTGAGAGCGACTTTCAGGTCTTCCCGCTTGGGTTCATCTCTAAGATAACCTACGCCGTACTGGTCATCTACGCGACCGTGATAACAAATTTTCCGGTCCTGATCGAGGACAAAGATTTCGGGCGTCCGCTTGGCACCGATCTGATCGGCGACATGATTGCCGGCGTCTTTGAGCACCGGAACCGTGATTTCATGCTTTCGTGCATAAGCGGCGATTTCGGTGAGGGAGTCCTGTTGATTGGACATGATGACATAAAAGCTGACGCCTTGCTTAGAATATTCATCGGAGAGTTTTTGTAAGCGACCGCCATACAGTTTAGCCAGCGGGCATTCCGTTCCCAGAAACGCGATCACGGCGAACTTTTGCGCTTTCTGATCATTCAGTTGAACAGTTTTGCCGCGATAATCCTTGAGAGTGAAGTTCGCTACCTTTTTCCCGATAAGAGGGTCAGTAGATTCTGCCAGTACCGAAGATGAAAACAGGCAGACGAACAGGAATCCCGAGATTAGATAATAGAAGCGTTGCATTCGACCTTGAACTCCCCTCTCAACTCTTATTTAATGATGGGCGCTAATTCTGTAACAAAGCCATTTCAGTAATCTAACCCGAGTTCGGGCTGATTGTCTCGTTTAATGAGATTCATTTGATCCCGGAAGATCAGAACAGAGTCCATTCAGGTTTCTTAAATGTGCTCCAGAGGTAGATACCTGGCTGAAAGCAGTTTTGTTTCAGAAATCGGAGAAAGATTTGAAGTTGGCCCATTATACATGCGATCAGAAGCAAGGTAAATATCAGTGATTGTTGGTTTGGGAACAGATATTGTCGAGATTTCGCGAATCGGTCAAATGATTGAGCGTCATGGAGATACGTTTCTCAATCGCGTGTTTACGAAGACTGAAAACGAATATTGTGGTTCCAAGAAAAATAAGGAGCAACATTACGCCGGTCGCTGGGCAGCGAAAGAAGCGGTGATGAAGACGTTAGGCACCGGCTTCATTAAAGGGATTGGCTGGAAAGATATCGAAGTCATCAATTTACAGAGCGGCAAACCGACGATTGTGATTACAGGCGGAGTGGAACTGCACGCCGGGGAAATGGGAATTGATGAAATTCTGATTACGATTTCCCATAGTCGTGAATTTGCGACCGCGACGGCGATTGCCCTGGGAACTGCCAAGTAAGTTGTCACAGCAAACAGAACATCAGAACTCGCTGTGCATTAAATCTGTTCGGGATCCAGAATTCTTTCGATCAGTGGCAGCTCATGTCTCTGCAGGTGGTCAATCAGCGTGGATGGGGTTTCATCGGCGATGATCAAATCCCGATATTTCGGTTTGATGAATTCGGTTTCAATGCAATGTTCGACCATCTTCAACAATGGGTCGTAAAAGCCGGATGTATTCAGCAGTCCCATTGGTTTGGAATAAATTCCCAACTGCACCCAGGAGACGACTTCGAACAGTTCTTCCAACGTACCAAAGCCGCCGGGCATCGCGATGAATGCATCAGAGCATTCCGACATTTTTGCTTTGCGGGTATGCATGTCTTCGACGACATGCATTTCTGTGACACCGGGATGGATCAGTTCCTGAGTGGCCAATTGACGGGGAATGACACCAATCACCTGGCCTCCGGATTCGAGTACCGCGTCGGCAATGATGCCCATTAAACCGACACTGCCACCTCCGTAAACGAGTGTGATATTTCTCTGTGCCATCAAGCGGCCCAGTTCAATGGCGGACTGCTGATACCGTTGATCGTTTCCCGATTTCGAACCACAGAAAACGCAGATACTCTTTAGCTTACTCATGCTCCTGTTCCATCGGCTGACTGGTCATTCTCGGCCGTGGGTTCCTCACTCTTCTGATCCTCGTTTTTTGCTTCAGGCGTGGTTCCCTTAAAGGTACCGGGTTTGATCTGAGGGCCGCGTTGGTGCTCTTTCAGAATTGCTTGGAGCTGTGTCATATCCATGACTTCGCATTCCAGCAAATCTCTGGTGAGATGTTCCAGCAATTCACGGCGTTCATCCAGGATTTCGTAGGCTGTTTTGGAGCATTCATCGATAATTCGTCTGATTTCCAGATCGATTTCCCGCAGCGTGTTTTCACTGTGAGCGCCTTCAGCCGAAGTTTGCGAGTCTCCCAGGAAAGGTGATCTCCTGGTTTCGCTGTAATGGACGCGGCCTAATTTAGGACTCATCCCAAACTCAGTCACCATGCGGCGTGCCAGATCGGTGGCACGTTGCAAATCGTTCTGGGCACCTGTGGAGGTTTCCTGGTAAATGATTTCTTCAGCGGCAATGCCTCCCAGCAGTACACAGATCCGGCTTTCCAGCTCGCTTTGCGTGACCAGTTGTTTTTCTTCTTCGGGACGCTGCAAAGTATAACCCAGGGCACCCAGACCGCGGGGTACAATCGAAATTTTGTGAACTGGATCGACGTTGGGTAACGAACAGGCAACCAGAGCATGACCGCATTCGTGATAGGCCACGCGGCTTTTTTCATCTTGATGAATCAGCCTGGTTGATTTTTCCAGACCGGCAACAACCCGTTCCACTCCCTCTTCGCATTCCAGCATGGAGACGGCGGTTTTATTATTTCTTGCCGCTAGTAAGGCAGCTTCGTTAATGAGATTGGCCAGGTCAGCGCCCACAAATCCGGGAGTAATTTTGGCAATGTGCTGCAGATTGACCGTTTCATCCATTTTGATTTTGGCACTGTGAACCTTGAGGATTGCTTCGCGGCCTCGAACATCGGGGCGATCAACGAGTACGTGACGGTCAAAGCGACCGGGACGCATTAACGCCGGGTCCAGTGTTTCCGGTCGGTTGGTTGCTCCCATGACGATCACACTCTGGTCCGAACCGAAGCCATCCATTTCGACGAGCAGTGCATTGAGTGTCTGCTCCCGTTCATCGTGGCCGCCAGGCATTCCGCTGCCGCGCGTTTTGCCGAGTGCGTCCAGTTCGTCAATGAAGATAATCGCCGGCGATTTCTGGGCAGCTTGCTGGAACATGTCCCGCACGCGTGCGGCTCCTACACCAACGAACATTTCCACAAAGTCAGAACCCGACAGTCCGTAGAATGGAACACCGGCTTCACCGGCAACGGCTTTAGCCAGCATCGTTTTACCAGTTCCCGGAGGCCCCACCAGTAATACGCCTTTGGGAATGCGTCCGCCAAGTGCCTGGTATTTGGCGGGGGTTTTCAAAAACTCAACGATTTCGCGTAACTCTTCGACGGCTTCATCAATGCCCGCTACATCATTGAAGGTCACTTCGATATCTTCCTGAGCATACATCTTGCCTCGACTGCGACCGAATGACATCGGCGAACCTGCGCCTCCCATTCGGCGAAACAGATAAATCACAAATATCAACAGCACAATCGGGAAGAACAAGACGGCAATCAGCGATTCCCATTCCGAAGGTCGGCTTTCAGAATCGACGATGATATCTTTGGTTTCCAGTTTTGAGTGCAGTTCAGCGAGACGCTCAGAAGAAAAACCATAAACGGGGATGTAAAATTTCTTGGTGGTTTCGGGGAGAGCGCCTTTTTCCGGCGTTTCCGGAGTAGGCTGATCTTGAAAAACGATATAATCCCTGCCAAATTTCAGATCATGCACGTTGGTTTTATTATATTTGCCGTCATCAAGGCCTTTGACGAAGTCTCCAAATGTGATTTTGTCTCCGCGCGTGTTATTCGAAAAGATCGAAAGAGTAATCACCAGGATCAACCCACCCACGACCAGATACCATAACACATTGTTTTTGGGCCCTTTCGGTTCAGGTTTACGACCATCCCCCTTGGGAGGTTGCTCCGGCGCGGGAGGACGTTCTTTTCGGTTCTGCTGATCGGGATCCGTATTTGACATTTGGAATTATCTTTTCAGAGGAGTGCGCAATTCTGATCGTTTATTTATTATTAAATACGCACGGGATATTAAGTGAAGTAATGAAGTTCTTGGCAAGAAACCAACTCTGAGAAGAAGGGATCTTAATTCAGGAGACATCTTATGCTTATCGTTAATGTATGTTGTTTCAGCAAAGGGGTCAATCATACGTTTTAAGAGAAATTCACGTTCTGGATAAAACACGATCCGAAAAGGATCAGTTGCAGAGAGAATGCCCCTTGCCATGTTTAATTATTACGCCTAAAATGCGAATTCGTTGGTGGTTAGGGCAAAAAAATGTAAACCGAGGGATGACTTTTTTCCGCTCTCTCTGAGAACCGCTAGACTGTGTCCCGTTTTATTGTAGCGTCTCCAAGGCCATTTGGACCGAGTATATTAGATTGAGACACGCTATGGTAAATTGTGATGCGATCTAGAACAGTCAATTTAACCGACTGAGGATGAAAAAACAGAGTCGAATGAAGCGAATAGCCGTTCTCGGGTCCACAGGTTCGATTGGTACCAGTACTCTGGAAGTCATTGCCGCCCATCCAGAGGAAATGCAGTTAACTGCGATTACCGCTCATAGTAGTTGGGAGCAGTTAGCACAGCAGTCCCAGCAGTTTCGTCCACGCTGGTCAGTACTTAGCAATCCGGATTTGAAGTCGGTGGCGCGCGCGGACTCATTTTCAAGTGCGACCGAGTTACTGTTTGGCGCTGACCAGATTGAACGGGTGGCGTCATCAGATGAAGTGGATGTTGTCATCTGTGGCATTGTCGGAGCAGCAGGTTTAAAGGGCGCCTGGGCAGCGATCGAGGCTGGTAAAACGGTAGGGATTGCGAATAAAGAGACGTTAGTTGTTGCCGGGCCACTCATTATGGACTTAGCCGCACGCAGTCACGCAACCTTGCTGCCGGTGGACAGTGAACATAATGCAATCTTTCAGGCGTTGCAGGCAGGACGCCCGAAAGAGGTGAAACGCATTATTCTGACAGCCAGTGGAGGACCTTTTCGCGGTGCGACCTCCGCTGAACTGGAACACGTCACTCCCGAAAAAGCGCTGACGCATCCTACCTGGGAGATGGGGCCGAAAATTACCATCGACTCTGCTACGATGATGAACAAAGCACTGGAAATCATTGAGGCAAAATGGTTATTTAACCTGTCGTCGGAACAAATTTCGGTGGTCGTTCATCCGCAGTCGATTGTGCATTCGATGGTGGAATTTGTGGATGGATCGGTCATTGCACAGCTCTCACCCCCTGATATGAGACTTCCCATTCAGTACGCACTTACGTATCCTGATAGGAGAGAGGGGCTGAATTCTCCGATGGACTGGAGCCAGTCTTTTGAACTAACCTTTGAACCCCCTGACATGGATGCGTTCCCTGCGTTGCGACTTGGTTTTGAAGTGGCAGAGAAGGGGGGAACATGCGGTGCCGTCTTAAATGCGGCGAACGAAGCTGCTGTTGAGCGATTTTTGTCGGGTGAATTGCGTTTTTGCGATATCGCGACCTCTTGTCAACAAGTATTAGAATCACATCAATTCGATCCCAATCCAAGTCTGGAAGAACTGTTTCTGCTGGATGGCTGGGCTCGCAAGGAGATAAAAAGGTGGAAGTAGTGTTAACCAGTCTGTTATTAGGAACCCTCGTCGGGAAAATCGTCAACATCGCCATGGTTGCATTAGGACTGGGGCTGGTTATTTTCTTTCACGAGCTTGGACACTTCGCTGTTGCCAAGTGGTGTAATGTCAAAGTCGAACGATTCAGTATTGGTTTTGGCCCGATTATTTATAGCTTCAAGTATGGCGAAACCGAGTATGCACTATCCATTATTCCGTTCGGTGGTTATGTCAAAATGCTGGGACAGGATGATGTCGATCCGAGCCAGCTAACCAGTGAAGAAATTGCCCTCGATCCCCGTTCTTATTCTGCGAAACCCGTTTATCAGAGAATGGGAATTATTTCAGCGGGCGTGATTATGAATATCATCACCGGGATGTTGTTCTTTGCTTTCGCTTTTCGGCTGGGTGTGGATTCGATGCCTAGTGTGGTCGGTGCGGCCATTCCCGGGATGCCCGCCTGGGAGTCAGGAATTCAACCCGGCGATGTGATTCAAAAAATCGATGGTAAAAAAGCGACTTCCTATATGGACATCATCCGCAGCAGTGCGTTTAGCGATGGTGATATCACGATGGAAGGCACCCATCTGGACGGTCAAAAATTCGAAGTCAAAATTACTCCAGACCGCACGGGAACACGTCCCCAAATTGGTTTGATCCCGGCTAACAGTTTGCGTATTCCCGTTTTTCAGGATCCGGGAGCCAGTGTGACCAGTAAGGGAACTGCAGCGGCGAAAGCAGAGCCCAGCTACTCGCAGGGGGACACCTTCAAAACAATTGATGGTGAGCCGATCACCAGCTATGCCCAGTTACAAAGAACATTTGCTGCGAAAAGCAATCAGGTTTTGAAAACGGGTATGAATCGAAAAGGGGCACCGACGACAGAGATTGTTGAAATCACCGTCGGTAATAATCCCTTTCGAACATTAGGACTCTGGATGGACATTGGTCCGATTGAGGCCGTCCAGGACGGTTCGCCGGCAGCACGCGCCGGTTTGAAAGTGGGAGACAAAATCACTCACATCGACGGCAAAGATGTGGGGAAAACTTTAAACCCATTGCAATTGCCCAATTATTTTTCAGACAAAGCAGGGGAAACCGTGCCGATTGTTGTGAAGCGTCAACAAGATGGCGCACATCCAACAGAGGTCAGCCTGAATGTGGTTCCTCTCGACAGTCCTGCCTGGCTCGAACATCCCATTTATTCGAGTACTCCTTTAGCCGTTGGTTCAGTCGGCATTGCCTTCCATGTGATTCCCACCGTTCTGAAAGTCGAAGAGGGGAGCCCGGCTGCCAAGGCGGGAATCAAGCCTGAGGAACGAATCAAAAAAATTAAAATCATGCTTCCTGAAAACGACAAGCTTGCCGACTGGGGAGGGATACCAGAAGTCAGCTATGAATTTGATGATAAAAACATGAACTGGGCCAATGCGTTCTGGGAGATGCAAGTGCGTCCCGGCTGGCCTGTGGAATTGACCGTCAGTAATAAACGCCAGTTACGGGAAGTCAAACTTCAGCCTTGGGTGAATCCCAATCAGGAACCAGGCGAGCAATGGTCGTTACCGGTTCGCGGGATCAAGATGGAATTATTGCGGGAAACCCAAAAGGCCGACAGTATGGGACAGGCGCTGGGCATGGGCGTCGAATATACATCCAATTCGGCGACCGATATTTATCTTACCTTAAGAAGTCTATTCACCGGACGCGTTTCGCCTCTCGAATTGAGTGGGCCGATTAAGATCGCTTCCGTTGCCTATGAAGTCGCCCACCAAGGCTATTCCGAGCTTCTGTTGTTCCTCGGTTTTCTGAGCGTGAACCTGGCCGTCTTGAACTTCCTGCCGATCCCTGTACTGGATGGGGGGCACATGGTGTTTCTGTGCTGGGAAGCAATTACTCGCAAGCGACCTAACGAGCAGGTACTCGCTGCTGCGACTTATGTCGGGATGATTTTTGTACTGGGGTTGATGCTCTTTGTGCTGTATCTGGACATTTTCCTATAGGCAATTCGCAAAAATTATTTTGATGTACTTTCCTGATTTGTTATCCTGTTATCCTGTTATCATCATTCATAGTTTTTACAGGTAGCGTGTAGTACATCGGAGGATCATCAGATGATCTCAGGTCGGTCCCCTCATGGTTCAGGAGATCAGGCGGCGGCTTGGTTGGCCACAGTGTTCACACTGGCAGGAGGCTTGTTTGCCTGTGTGTTCGTGGTCGTAACCAGTGGGGAACCACCTGGGAAATCGATGCTGGTTGCCATCGGCATTATCACCGTACTCCTGTTGCTGCTCTGGTTGTTACGCGAGAAGCCACCAGAGGCGCAGCAGCAATCACTTAGATTATGGTACTGGTGGAAAAAAGAAGAAGTGGACAGCGCCGAGTACAAACCTCGACCACGAAAAAGTTCTCGCCATGCTGAATATGGAAATCAGCAACCGCCTACGCTGGAGTCAATTCGTGAAACCGTTGACGAACAACGAACCTGGGTTCCTTCGGTCCGGAATATTCAAGAGACAACCGGCGACACTGCACATCCGGAATCAGACTGAATGTTGAACAGTGTCTGTTACCGAAACCGAGAAAATCTGCGACGCCGTGATTGTCGTGTAGATGGTTCGTTTGAGTTGTTCGATTGATTTTGTGGCTGATAGTGTCGAGCCGTATTTCTCTGCTGCTGCTGCTGAAGGAATTGTTCTGAATAGCCAATAATTGGTTCGGCTGCTACCGGCTGTTCAAAGACCTGTTGTTTTGCCAATAGTTCGAGCTTTTGAGCATATTGCGGGCGAGTGCGTTCACGGTAAATCACAAGTGCGTCGATGGCGTGATACATGCCGCCTGGCTCAAGTGGCTGCTTTTTGTAGTCAACCAGATCACTGGCAACGCGGGTGACAGCATTCCTGACCCACTGCTCGTTCAGCCGATTTTGTGGCAGCGCTTCCATAATGAATTCGAGTGTATGACCGGTTGTGGAGACCCGTTTGTTTACGTCGCTGGCGTATTCGGGACCTTCAAAATATTTTGAAGAAAATGAACCGTCGCGGTTCTGCATGGAGCGAGCATATTCGATGTATTGACGGACCCGCATGCTGGCTTCCAGCCACGTTCCTCTGAGTTGCTTTTGATCTTTCGTATAACTGTTAACCGAACTGGCTAAAGCAAACAGACCATGCGTGCCTCCACAGGCCGACTTGGTAGGTTCTGATTGCATTTGCTCTTGAACCAGTTTCTCGATACTCCATTCCTGGCCGCTGTTACTGACCCATTCGGTATTCCAGGGCAGGTAGCGAGAGAACGCCCATAGCGTCCAGGTGATTTCTTCGTTGGTATTCACTTCCGATTTGGCATTGCGAATCATGTTAGTGATGGTGATTGTTTTTTCGCCGGCTTTGAATTTATGATCGAGGGGAATTCCAGCCATCGCATAAAAGGCGAGAAACTGATTGGGGTGCCCTTCAAAGGCATAAGGCTCAGTAAAGGGATGCCCTTTGCCGCCATGCGGGGTCGTGATGAACCAGGGGCGACCGCGAAAATTCGGTCCTGTGGAAATCCAGTCAATGGCTCTAATCTGTTTCTTGTTCTGATAGAGTGTGTATTCCCAGCGGAGCGCCAGAATCCCATGTGCGATTTGCCAGGGAGTATGTATCTCGGTGGAAAGCATTCTGCGATGGGAAACCGCAATCGCTTCATCAACCAGTTTATCGAGCGGATCGACAATCTCGGGGACTTTGGGAGCCTCCGGCTTTTTCATGGAAGGGGCCGATTTCTTGGCAATTCCCGGAAATGGTTTGGGCTCGGGCATTGCCTGTGATTTCGTTTTGTTCTCGGTCGCGTCTTCTGCCATCAGGTCTGGTTTGGGGGCTTCAATGCTGAGCACGGGTTTCCGGGCTACCAGAGGTGCTTCCACTTCAATGGTTTCGACTTGAATGATTTGAGCAGGTTCGTTGCCTATTTCCGGTGCAAGCAATTGGGGACCTGGATCTCCCTGCACATCACAGGCAGCTTGCATAACTGTTATGAAGACGATCAATGTTGAACATCTAATCCAAAGGTGGGGAGTCATCCTTGAATTCATTTCAGTATTCTTTCCAAATCTTTAAGAAGTTGTTTTCCGAGCGTTGTAGGAAATTCGATAGAGCCTTCAAATTTCCAGGCAAGATTCTTGGATGGTTTCTATGTATACTGTAGAAAGTAAGAAGCATCCCAAGCAAAATGAGAGATAGAAATCTTCACCCGAACTGGATTGAACTCGAGACTCTGGAGGGTCTGAGTGCTTGCTACTTTTTTAAACTCTGTCGAATACGAGCTGATGAAATTTAGAGAGAGTTGATTCGTATTCGAAGGAGTCGAGGTCCTCTTTGTTTAAATTTTAAAGATGTATAAATTATCGGTAGATACGATTGCATCAGTTGACTGAGGATTTGGAGAAAGCAGCATCTCAGTCAACATTCGGAAAAAGTGGGTACCTATTACGTAAAATGGTCTATGTATTTTTGATTCGTTTATAATTATGATGCTTAGAATTAGTGTAATTGTTATTTTGCCCCAGATTTTTCGGATTTTCGGTACTAGGGGAATTGTGCAATTTATCAAGACTCATTCTTTTTTGATAAAGTTGGTACAACGAATTTTGAAAGAAATTGGCATTAGCAGATCTCCCATTACACCGGAGAGCAGCAGCATTTCGTTCAGGTGACAAGAAGTCAGTGTTGTGAAACAGATGAGACAATAGATAGACCATTAATCATGCAACTGTTGTTAGCAGATTCTTCAAGTGTAAACTTATGGGTTTTGGAGGTCTTTACTGCGGCCTGGTGTTTCGTAATGGGCTCAGTGATCGGCAGTTTTTTGAACGTGGTCATTTATCGGATGCCGTTAGGCTTAAATATTTCCAAGCCCAAGTCACGTTGTCCGGTGTGTGAAACTCCGATTCGAACGCGAGATAATCTGCCGATTCTGGGCTGGGTTCTACTGCGAGGTAAATGCCGCAATTGTCAGGCGCCGATTTCGATGCGCTATCCGATTGTCGAAGCCATCGTCGGTTGTTTTTTTCTCTTGCTGTATCTTACGCTGGTTCGATCGGGCGGCCAGTTTTTACCCTACCGTATTCCGAACAGATATTGGGGCGTTTATCAGACTTTGGAAGGGCGGACCTGGGATCTGATTGCCCTTGATCTCTACTACAGCTATTTGTTCGTTGTGGTACTGGCTGCTGCCTACATTCAGTTTGATCGCCAGCTTATCCCCCGTCGTCTATTGATGTGGTGTTTTCTTTCAGGTTTCCTGGCTGGTACGTTTTTACCAGAACTCCATCCTGTCCCGGCAATCATTTCGGCAGAATCTGATTCCGCGCCTGCCGTTTGGGGAAAAAGCATGCTGAGTGGAGTGCGAGACAGCAGTTCGCTCCATTGGGGGTTTCAAAGGCAGACTCTGGGTACATTATGTTGGGGGCTTTTTTATGGAGGGATCGTGGGGTTTCTGTTCAGTTGGCCTGCGCTGTTTCAAGCAGAGAAAGCAGAGAAGTTTCTTCGACCGCGGACCAGTTGGCTGTTGATACTGATCGGGCTGTATCTGGGCTGGCAGCAGGTCGTCAGCGTTGGTTTTCTGGCCGCATTATGTTTGGCGTGTTTCGAGATCGCGGGCAGCAAAAGGGGTTCAGAATGTCAGCGGCTGCCGACATCCGCTTTTCTTGCTGCGGTATTAGCGTTACAACTGTTGCTGGGAAAGTATTTCACGATGCTACCACAAGATACAGGATATCTAAATTACCTCCTGTTAACAGGAGGGCAGATTATTTCAATTCCCATACTGGTTGGTCTGGCAGAATATGCTGGTCGCAGTCGAGACATTCAAAACAAGACACAGGATCAAATTTCCTTAGATGAAACATCAACCATCACACCTTGAGTCAACATTACCCACTGTCGTTGCGCAGGCGCTCGGGGAAGGAACCTGCATTCAGTTGGTGTTGAGTAAACCCGACAAGAAAAGTTCGTCTGCCTGGCGAAAGGTCTTAGTGCGGCCTGTGACAATTAAGGAGAAACCTCATTTTCAAGTTGCGCTCTCACAAGGACAACAGGAGGTCCATGAGAACCTGAGTCCTGCGGAGACGGTTCAACGCATCGCAGAACTCTGGTTAGATCATTTTCGGGACGGCTATCTTTATACGCAGGAAGCCGACTATCATTTTCAAAAATCAAATCAGGGAACGGTTCACCTGAAACAGCAAGCGCCGACAAAAGCAATGCCTTTGCAGGTTGAGTCTCATAATCGCGTTAAACAGTATCTGATTCCCGAAGGAGTTCCCTGTGCCTTTCTGGAGGCGATTGGTGTGATGACACGCGACGGAAAGGTGAAATCGGCTCAACACCGCAAGTTTCGACAAATCAACCGTTATCTCGAATTCATTAACGATATTGTTCCCGGCCTTCCCGCGACAGGAGAACTCAATGTTCTGGATTTTGGATGCGGGAAAAGTTATCTCACATTTGCAACTCACTATTTGTTGACTGAGGTATTGCAACGTGACGTGCGCATTACGGGACTCGATCTGAAGCAATCTGTCGTTGCGCATTGTCAGAGTATCGCCGACCGGTTGCACTGCCAGGGGCTGTCCTTCAAGACCGGAGATATTTCTCAGTTCGATGCCGATTCCCACAAATGCGATCTTTCCATTTCGCTGCATGCCTGCGATACAGCCACCGATGCCGCGATTGCCTCTGCGATTCAGGCGGAGGCGGCTGTCATCATGGCGGTTCCTTGTTGCCAGCATGAAATTTTTCAACAAATCGCCAGCGAACCTCTCAATGGGTTGCTGCAACATGGAATTCTGAAAGAAAAAACAGCCGCCCTGGTCACGGACGCATTACGGGCACTGGTTCTGGAAATTTGCGGATATCGAACACAGGTTGTCGAATTTATCGATACGGAACATACTCCCAAGAACCTGTTGATTAAAGCGGTCAGGCGGAAATCGGAATTGAATTCAATTGATCTGCGCAATACAGTGCAGCAGTATGAGTCCTTAAAGAGTCAGTTTGGAGTTCAAGACTTTTACCTGGAGCGGGTTTTGGGAAAGCGTTTTCTGGAATTGTGTGAATAGTCACGAAAAGATGGGCGTCACGGAAAGTCGGGGTAGATGTAATCATGCCTGAGGAATCTGAGCATAGCATGCAATCTGAACACAGCATTCAAAACGTCAAACGTATCAAACCGGGGGTCGTGCTGTTTGTGTTTATTTTGTTTGTCTCAGCCCTCCTGATTTACAAGATTCAAAGTACGGAATCAATTCATCCGCATCGTGATTCGCTTTCCGGACAGTCGGAGAATCCTGCGGACCAGTTAGAGAAATCGGTTGGAGCCACAGAGACCCCGACGCCGATATTGGATCCCGTCACGCCGGAGCCGGAACTTGTGCTCACGCAAACGGCGAATCGACAGTCGTTACTACCCGATGTGAAAACTGTCAAAGAAGGCGAACTCGAATCCACCAGTTGGCAGAACCCGTTTTACCGACTGTTCTGGAAAAGCAAAGGTTGGCAGTTCACAGAAGCGGGAATGGTTTCGTCTGCAGATCAGCTTTCCGCGGCGACCTTTTTGCGTCCGTATAAAAAAATCAGCGTCAGTTTTCGTGTTGATGTGGAACAGAAGTTTCCCTCATTTGATCTGAAACTGTTGACTAGAGATCCGGCGAAACCGGATCAAGTTCTGGTCTCCAGCGCGATTCATTTTCAAAATGACGGGGTCAGTGTCTCAGCGATAGTACAGGCAGCGACGAAAGAGTTGAAGCACATCAAGCTGGATCTTACCCGTACCAAGCCGGAGTCAGTACGCATCCGATTTGTGGGCACAGGGAATCGATTTGTGCTCAGCATCGGGGGACGCCGCATTCTGACTTGCGCGCAGCCCGCACAACAGTCGGGAAAGGAATGCTTTTTGAGCTTTCTGGCTTCCGGAGAGCGCGTACAGATTTCTGCCTTGCGTATCGAAGGCGAGTAACCTTGCTTACGCCTCCCGAATCTGCGCGTTTCTGATTGCACTCAGCCGGTTTTCCCGCTGTCTCCTCAACAAAAACTTGCAATCTGCTCCTGCGGCTGGTAACCTGATAATTAGTATCCTTTAAAAAACGCTCGGCCTTCCCTGCTGCTCCAGCAATCGAGTTTTTTAGAGCGGATCATATTTTATCATAGCGTGTCTCAATCTAATATACTCGGTCCGAATGGCCTTGGAGACGCTACAGTAAAACTGGACACAGTCTCGATCACGTTTAACGAAACGAGAGCGGACTTCTTTCCAAAATACTCGGCCCTCAAAGCGATGCAGACGCGACAATAAACCCGTATGCCAGTTAGTATCGTAATCAGAGGGGCGATGCTGATTTGCTAATCACAGAAACGCGGTTCACTTTTGATTCAGGTTTACCAATGCGGAATTTGTTAAGGCGCGCGACAACTGCTGCATTTACCATTCTGGTTATGGTACAGGCAGGTCATGCGGTTGAGAAAAAATCGGACATCGATTTTGAGAAGCAGATTCGTCCTTTATTGAAACAGCATTGTTACGACTGTCACTCTCAGGATGCAGAGGAATCCGGTTTGCGGTTGGATCACGGCGCCAACATTCTCAAAGGGGGAGACCGGGGGCCAGCAGTGATTCCCGGCAAGAGTATGGAAAGTCCTCTTTTTCTGAGTCTGTCGGGACAAGGGAAAATTCCCCAAATGCCTCATGATCTGCCTCCCTTAAAGGAAGCGGAAATTGCACTGATTCAACAGTGGATTGATCAGGGCGCTAAGATCCCGGAGGCCGAAAAGGCGCTGAGAGTCATTCAGAAAACATCAGACCACTGGGCTTTTCAGCCTATAAGAACGCCGAAACTGCCAACAGTGAAACAACGCGCGTGGATCAGAAACCCTATCGATGCATTTATTTTGAACCGCCTGGAACAGAACCAGTTAAAACCATCCAGGACAGCGGATCGCAGCACGCTGATTCGGCGTTTGAGTTTGGACTTAACGGGGCTGACTCCCTCTGTTGAAGAGGTACAGCAATTTCAGGCGGACACACGACCGGACGCCTATGAGCGGTTGGTCGATCGCCTGCTGGCTTCACCCCATTATGGAGAACGTTGGGCGCGGCACTGGCTGGACGTGGCCCGTTATGCTGACTCGAATGGCTTTACGATTGATGGTCCGCGTTCGATCTGGAAATACCGAGACTGGGTGATCAACGCTATCAATCAGAACATGCCCTTCGATCAATTCGTCAAAGAACAGTTAGCAGGCGACCTGCTGCCGGAACCTACCACGGACCAGTTGATCGCGACAGGCTTTCATCGCAATACGCTGATCAATCAGGAAGGGGGAACGAACCCTGAACAGTTTCGTGTGGAAGCGGTCGTGGATCGGGTGAATACCACGGGCGCTGCCTTCCTGGGTTTAACCGTGGGTTGTGCGCAGTGTCATAAACATAAATATGATCCCCTGACGCAGCGGGACTTCTATCAGCTTTACGCAATTTTCAATAGTACGGCTGATATCAACAGCGCACCACCAACGCTACCGCTGCCGACCGTCGCGCAAAAAACGCAGCAGATAAGTCTTAAGCAAGAGATCTCAGATTTCGAGAAACAACTGGCAGAACGTAATCAATTGCTGGAGCCAAAATTTGAATCGTGGAAGCAGTCCATTCAACAAAGTCTGCAAAACTCCGAGAAACAGTGGTCGATCCTGCAGACGCAGCAGGCAAAATCGGTCAACGGAGCCACGATCACGGTGCAGGAAGATGATTCGCTCTTAGTGGGGGGAACGATTCCCAATAACGACACCTATGTTGTGGAAACGGCGAACATTCCCTCAGGCACGACCGGACTGCGACTGGAAGTGCTCACGCACGAGAGCCTTCCCAAAATGGGCCCTGGTTGGGCCGGCAATGGAAACTTTGTGTTGGATGAAGTCACTGTGGAAGTGGCAAGACAAATAGAAACGGGTTGGTCAAAGTTTGAACCGGTCAATCTGGCTCAAGCCACTGCTGACCACTCACAGGTAAAATTTCCCGCCAGTTATCTGGTGGACGGCGATCTGAAAACCGGTTGGGCGATCAACGTCAAACAAGGGAAGATGAATGTCAATCGACGTGCCATCATCAAATTGAAAGCGCCGATCGAGTCTTCCGAACCAATGAAGTTGCGTGTCACGTTAACCCACACACGCGATTCGAAATACAATGTCGGCCGTTTTCGCTTGTCAACGACAACAGTGAATCCCAGTGTATTGAACGTTGATCCTGCGCTCATCGCGATTCTCAAACTGCCTGCAGAAACATGGGATGCAAAGCAGAAAGCGGCTTTAACACTGGCTTTTCATCAGTCGGATGTACAATGGGCCGATCTGAATCAGCAACTGGCAAAACACAAATCAGAACAAACCAAATTGAATAAGAGTATTGTGTCGACGATGGTGATGCGGGAGCTTCCCGAGCCACGCGAAACATTTATTCTCTTGCGGGGAAATTTTCTCGCACCCGGCGCACGTGTGAGTCCCGGCGTCCCTGAAGTATTGCCACCGATGCCGCCTGCAGTGAAATCACCAACGCGTCTTGACCTTGCCAACTGGCTGACCAGTCAGCAGCAGCCGTTGACGGCGCGTGTGACCGTCAATCGTTATTGGCAACGTTTTTTCGGCAAAGGAATCGTGGAAACCGAGAACGATTTTGGAACACAGGGGACCACGCCTTCAAATCAGGAACTACTTGACTGGCTGGCAGCGGAATTGATGCACGCCAACTGGGATGTGAAAAAGTTGCATCGATTGATTGTGACGTCAGCCGCCTATCGCCAATCATCGGACTTTGATCCGCAAAAGCAGAAACAGGATCCCCGTAATCTGTTACTTTCCAGGCAGAACCGTTTTCGTCTTGAGGCTGAAACGATACGGGATATCTTTCTTGCCAGCAGCGGTTTATTGACGCGAAAAGTGGGAGGACCGAGTGTCTATCCGCCGCAGCCTGAGGGGATTTATGTTCTGACTCAGAATAAAAAGAGCTGGCCTGAAGAGCAAGGTGCAGACCGTTACCGCCGTGGCATGTATACTTATTTCTGGCGCTCGAGCCCATATCCGATGCTGCCGACATTCGATGCCCCCAACAGCAATACGACGTGTACCCGTCGCGTGCGTTCGAATACACCCTTGCAGGCGCTGACGCTGGCCAATGATCATTCTTTGTTTGAATTGATTCAGGGTTTCGCCGTGCGGATTCTGAAGGAAGGCCCCGATTACGATGAAGGCCGCTTGCGGCAGGCGTTTCAAATCTGTCTTTCCCGAGCCCCCGCTGATCAAGAGCTGGCAGTGTTGACGCGCTATCTGAACGAACAGCGTGCCCATTTTAAGAAATCACCCAAAGCAGCCGCACAGGTTGCTGTCAAGGAATTACCGGAAAAGATCACGGTTACAGAAGCCGCCAGTTGGACGGCAGTGGCACGCGTCTTAATGAATCTGGATGAGTTTATCACACGCGAATAACAATTTCCTCAAGGTGAATGCCGACTAATAGAATCACGTTGCATTCAGGGAGAAACGGATGAGTTTTAACGACTTGATGTTACGCGACCAAACGCGCCGTCACTTTTTTGAGAATTGCGGCGTCGGTGCCGGTGCGATCGGGTTGGCTGCGTTGATGCAGTCTGAAAAGCGGGCGCAGGCTGGCACTTCCGCGCTGGGTAAAACGCATCATCGTCCCAAAGCGAAAAATGTCATCTATCTCTTTATGGCGGGCGGGCCAAGTCAGTTGGAGATGTTTGACTTCAAACCGAAACTGCAGGAACTGGAAGGCGATGTTATTCCGGAATCCTATGTCGAAGGCAAGCAGTTTGCGTTTCTGAAAAAAGATGCCAAATTGCTGGGTACGCGTCGCAAATTTAAAAAGCATGGGGAATCGGGGACCGAAGTTTCTGATGTTCTGCCGCATCTTGCCACGGTCGTCGATGATATTACTGTCCTGAAGAGCATGAAAACCGATGTCTTCAATCACGGACCGGCCAAACTGTTTATGAATACCGGCACTCAGCAGTTCGGACGTCCGAGTATGGGTTCCTGGGTTACTTATGGGATTGGCAGCGAGTCACAGAACCTGCCCGGCTTTGTGGTGCTGCAGTCGGGACCAAGAGGACCGCGGGGGGGAGCACCATTGTGGGGCAGCGGTTTTTTGCCAACAACCTATCAGGGAGTCCCTTTTCTGAACGGCGCAGATCCCATTTTGAATTTGTCGAACCCGGCTGGAATCGATTCGAAACGGCAGTCAGAATTTATCGATACGGTGAATCGACTGAATGGGCTGCGTTTAGAGAAAACGAGGGACCCGGAAATCTCGACTCGCATTTCCGCTTATGAAATGGCATACCGCATGCAATCCAGTGCACCGGAATTGATGGATCTTTCCGGGGAGACCAAAGAGACCCTTGATCTCTATGGCGTTGATCCGGCACAGCCCTCTTTCGGTCGTAACTGTCTGTTGGCAAGGAGGTTAATTGAAAAAGGTTCGCGTTTCGTGCAACTGTACCATACCGATTGGGACCACCACGGGAATAAAGGCACCGACCTGGGGGAATCGCTGGATGCACGCTGTCTGGAAACCGATCAGGCATCTGCTGCCCTGGTCAAAGATTTGAAACAGCGCGGACTTCTGGATGATACGCTCGTCATCTGGGGCGGAGAATTTGGGCGTACACCACAGGGGGAACCCCGTGATCTGATCGGCCGCGATCATCACATCGATGCCTTCTCAATGTGGGTCGCCGGCGGTGGTTCCAAACCAGGAGTCACAATAGGAGAAACTGATGAGCTGGGATATTACACGGTGGAAGATACGATTCATGTTCGTGATTTTCATGCGACCGTGCTGCATCTGCTGGGGATCGATCACCATGAACTTTCCCATTTTTACCAGGGTCTCAATTTCCGCTTAACGGGCGTGGAAGAAGCGCACATTGTTCAGAAAATGCTGGCTTGAACGGGAGGTGTCGGCTGGTACTGTTGAAAACTTGAACGAAATATTAAGAAATCCTCTGGACAGATTTTGAAGATTCCATTATCACTCCCCTCTCTCTCCCACATCTCTAAATCTTAACAAATCATTTCTTTCCTTTTCTGTCATTTCTCACCATTCCCTTAACTGTATATTACGGAGGCATGGATGCCACCGGAGTCCAATACCGGTCTAGCCGGATCGTTGATGCGCCATACCGGGCTGATATTCCCACTAGTCATAGTGAGTTCAGTTCTGGTAATCATTGCGCCATTGCCTCCGTTCGTGATGGACTTCCTGCTGTCGTGCAATATTACTGTTTCCGTAGTCATCTTGATGACAACGATTTACGTCAAGCGTCCGTTGGAATTCAGTGTGTTTCCGGCCATTCTGCTGGGTACGACATTGGCGCGACTGGTGCTCAACGTAGCTTCAACCCGTTTAATTTTAACACGCGGTGCCAATGATGGAACGGCTGCTGCCGGGGGCGTGATTGAAGCTTTCGGTCAGTTTGTTGCCGGCGGTCAGTTGGTTGTTGGTCTGATTATCTTCGTGATTCTGGTCACGATCCAATTTATGGTGATCACCAAAGGTGCGACCCGTATCAGTGAAGTGGCCGCCCGATTTGCTTTAGACAGTATGCCTGGTAAGCAGATGGCGATCGACGCCGATTTGAATGCCGGTCTGATCAGTTCAGAAGAAGCCAAAGAACGCCGCAAAGAGGTGACCGAACAAGCCGATTTCTACGGTTCCATGGATGGTGCCAGTAAGTTTGTACGCGGCGATTCGATTGCCAGTATTATCATTACACTGATTAACGTCGTGGGTGGTTTGTATGTCGGTATGGTCGATCATGGCATGGAACTCTCCAAAGCAGCGACCGTCTTTACCACACTCACGATTGGCGATGGTCTGGTCACACAGGTTCCTGGATTCTTGATTTCACTGGCAGCCGGTTTGATTGTGACGCGTACTTCGGTTGACAGCAACCTGCCGCGTGATGTCGTACAGCAGTTCTCAGGGCATCCCGAAGCTTTGTTTCTAGCATCAACGTTCCTGTTTGCTCTGGCATTTACCGGCTTGCCCGCTGGTCCGATGTTGGCATTAGCCATTGGTTGTGTCGTCACCGGTTTGCTTCGCAGAAAAGGACAAAAAGTTGCCGAAGTGAAAAAGCAAAAAGAAGAAACACAACAACAAGCTCCGGCTCGGGTTGAACCCAAGCCCGAAGACCATCTGTTTGTGGATCCGCTGGAGCTGGAATTAGGCGTTGGTTTACTGCGGATGGCTGACCCGGCAACGGGCGGCGATTTATTGGATCGCGTAACTCGCATCAGACACAAAATTGCTCAGGAACTCGGCATCATTCTGCCCAAGGTACGAATTAGAGATAATATCCGACTGGGACAACGCGATTACCAGATTAAAATTCGCGATGTTTCCGTTGCCTGGGGTTCGATTTATCCCGATGGATTGCTGGCCATTGATACGGGCGCCATTAGTGGCGACATTCCCGGAATCGATACGGTGGAGCCTGCCTTTGGACGGCCCGCGAAGTGGATTGAGCTGGGACAAAAAGAACGTGCAGAACTGATGGGATATAATGTCGTTGAACCGTCGGCGGTGGTCATTACTCATCTGACGGAAGTGGTTCGCGAGCACAGCAGCGAATTATTGACCAGAGAACAAGTTCATGCACTCGTTGAAAATCTGAAGGAAACTTCTCCTAAGGTCGTCGAAGAACTGATTCCCGATGTACTGAAAATTTCACAGGTGCAGCATGTCCTTTCCAATCTGTTACGTGAACGTGTTCCTATTCGCGATCTCGAAACGATTTTGCAGACATTAGGCGATTATGCCGATCGCACCAAAGAACCAATGATTTTGACGGAGTATGTTCGCAACGGCCTGGCCCGTTCCATTTGTCAGCAGTACCGCGATAGTAAACGGCTGTTGAGAGTAGTGACCCTCGATCCCGAACTCGAAGATGTTCTCATGGCGGGCATTGATTACAGCGAGCATGGTCTGGTTATCAAGCTGGCACCACAGACCGGCGAAATGATTACACAGGCGATTGCCAATCAGATTGAACCACTGGTCGCGGCAGGCGGACATCCCATTGTCTTATGCAATCCACAAGTCAGGGCTGGCTTGAAACAGATTACTTCCCCTGTATTGCCACGTCTTATCGTTTTGAGTTTGAATGAAATTACTCGCGATACCGATGTGGAAGCGGTCGGACAGATTTCTGCAAATCGTATGCAGCCAGAAACCGTAGTAGGAGCAGCCTGAGCAAAATAGGAACAGATACAAAGACGCATACGATTGAGACTTGAAACAGAAAATAGAAGACACTCAACGAGATCAAACTGATAGTTAAAGCAGAGGAAACGTGAATCATGGCAGATGTTCGCACTTTTAAAGCTACATCGATGCAGGAAGCACTGAAAATTGTGCGGCAGGAAATGGGCAGTGACGCCGTTATTCTGCAGACCAAGCAGATCCCCGGCCGCAAAAGTCTGCTGCCCTGGGCAAAGCCTCAGGAAGTATTTGAAATTACAGCCGGGTTAGGCATCAATGTGCGTACTCCATCTGCGATGCAAAAAAACACACGGTCCGCCGGAGTACGACACCGGGCTTCCAATTTGCAGCCAGCAAAAGAGTTCTCAGAATCGAATTCCCAGCCAGAAGCCGCCTATCGTGATGCAGCTCCTGTTCGACAACCAGAGGCACCGCACAGTCAGCCGGCGCATTCTACGCCCTCAGTACACAGGCGGTTTGATCAACGGGTTCGCGAAACTGTCCCACGATCAAGAATGCCGGAACACAAGGCCTTTGATCCAACGGAAGAATTCGCAGAGAAACTCAATGCCATTCAGGAAATGTTGGAATCACTGGACCGTCGTACTCGTTCTCATCGCACAACAGATGTCCCGGCTGAGTTGTTTCACATCTATACGAACCTGATCGATGCCGAAGTGGATGAGGGGATCGCCCATGAGTTAATTACGAAGCTCAAAGAGAACTCCACCCCCGAACAACTGAAAGATACTCCTGCCAGCAAGGCGTTGCTGGCGGCGCTCATTGAATCGCAGTTAGCCTGTGCTACTCCCATCCGACCGGTTCCCGGCCAACGCAAGGTTGTGGCGCTGGTTGGACCAACGGGGGTCGGCAAGACAACAACCATTGCAAAACTTGCAGCGAATTTTCGATTGCGTGACAATATTAAAATGGGGCTGGTCACTGTCGACACATATCGAATTGCCGCCGTCGAACAGTTACGTACTTACGCAGAAATCATTGACCTGCCGATGAAAGTCGTCAGCAACCCGCAAGAGATGCAGCAGGCTTTGGATGAACTGGTCGGGCTGGATCTGGTGCTGGTCGATACCGCCGGCAGAAGTCCCAGCGATGATCTTAAAATTCAGGAACTCGAACGCTTGTTCCGCGAAGTTCCCATTGATGAAGTTTCTCTGGTAATGAGTATGACATCCAGCGCGAAAAGTCTGGAAGCCATTGCCAATCGATTTCAAGTTGCCAAACCCACTTCAATGATTCTGACCAAGTTGGATGAAGCACCCGTCATGGGCAGCTTGCTGACACTAAGCCAGAATGTGAAACTTCCCGTCCGTTATCTGACAACAGGACAAGATGTGCCCGATGATATCGAGCCAGCGAATGCGGCCCGGATGGCACGGTTAGTTTTAGGAGAAGACCGACTGACATAACGTGAGGTTCGTGCGGACTCCCATTTAAAAAAACAGTTATGCAACCATGAAATTGAATCGTTTTTCAATATCAATATTAGATAGAAGGTAAGTCAGATGGCTCCAGCCGTCAACGAGTTGTTTGCGAACCAGGCGGAAGGGATTTCCGCAGGCACTCCCATTGAGGATTCGCTGTTGTCTCTCGCATCGCGGGGAGATCAGGCGAACGCCTTGCGCGGCATGATGGAACAGCGACAGCCGGGGATTATCGAGAAAGCGAAAACGAATCACTGTCGCACGATTGCGCTCTGCAGCGGAAAAGGCGGTGTTGGTAAATCAGTCATCTCATTGAATCTGGCATTGGCACTGGCACAATCCGGAGCGTCAGTTTGTTTGATGGATATCAACCTGGCACTGGGCAATATCGATTTATTGTGCCGTTTGAATGGTTACTGGAACCTGTCGCATGTTGTAAGTGGTGCCCGATCATTGAAAGAAATTCAACTGGAAGGCCCGTTGGGAATCAATGTCGTCACAGGCGCCAGTGGTTTGACAGATCTGGCCGACTGTTCGGAAGCAGTGCGAAAAGATGTGTTAGGGCAGATGCAGGAACTTGAGGCTTCGCACGATTATTTAATACTGGATAACGGAACCGGCATCCATCGGAGTATCAGACAGTTTGTGACAACGGCTGACGAAGTACTGATTGTGACCACGCCGGAACCAACGGCCATTGCAGACGCTTATGCCACGATCAAATCTTTGTCTACAATTGAATCTTTTGAAATACAGACGTTGGTCAATCAGTGTACGACTTCTGCCCAGGCCGAAAATGTATTTCAGCAACTCAAAAAGACGACAGAATTATTTTTACATACCGGTTTAAATCAAGCCGGGCAAATTCCTCATGATCTTAATGTCGTACAGTCAGTTTATGATCGTGAACCTTTTGTATTAAGCAATCCTGATTGTCCCGCAGCGGAGGCAATCTTTCGGCTGGCTGATCATCTGATTGATCTGAATAAAACAAACGAACTTAAAAGCAAACAAGAGTCTTACTTTCCGCGGCTTTGGAAGCGATTGCTTGGTGAAGCCGCATAACACTCAGGTATCAGGGTCAGAAATCACAGGAAACACACACTCTCTCTCTCTCTCTCTCTCTCTCTCGTTTTCTGTTCTTTCCCAAGCTTGAGTCATGTCACTTACTAAACCCTTAACAATTAATATTTGACTCACATGCAGACCCTGGTCTGTTGTGGCGCCATTCAACCACCGGTAAATCCCGTACTTATGGATTTACTTCAGGATCGCGTTACGTATGCAGCAAATATGAAGTGTTAGGTTTTAACGGTTAATTAAATTGTAGGAGAAAGGTTAAATTTTCTGGAGTGGGGAGCCGATATAAAAAGATAGAGGAGCGAAGGTCTCTTCAGAGTGAAGTGAAAATCACCCTGAAAGTTTTTCAAACACTATCCGGAAATATTCTGTGGCCCTGCATTTTGCATTTAGATTATCGCTAATCGCTTTTGCGACCGAATCAGTCAGAGGGATTCTCTCTCATTCTGATTTCATTGGCGCGACTCAATCCGCACTCGTGGTTACAGCCTTGTTTTTTGGTCTGGGCCTTGTGTTCGGAGAAATTGCCACTCGTCTGGTTGAAGAATCAGCGCGAGCGAGTTTTGAAAACTGGAAAAATAATCTCGATTAAATATAAAAGTTTTAGCAGTCATTCTTTTCAATTCTAGTCATTTGAAACGACTGTATGTTGATCACGGAGGAATAAATGGCCATCAAAGCCAGTGAAGAAATCGCAGAAATCTGGAAGGTGTTTAAGCAGGATCAGACCAACCAGGCGCTGCGTAACAGACTAATCGAGCAATATGTTCCCTTGGTTCGTTATAATGCAGAACGGGTGTGGGCCAAACTACCCGAGGGCGTAGATTTAAATGACTTGATATCGGCTGGCGTGTTTGGACTGATGGATGCGATTAATGCATTCGATCTGGAACGAGGCGTTAAGTTTGAGACGTACTGCGTTCCCCGAATTCGTGGTGCGATGTTGGACGAGCTGCGTACGATGGACTGGGTACCTCGCCTGGTTCGCAGTAAAGCCAGTAAGCTGGAAGCGGCCCGGAAATCTGCAGAAGCAGAACACGGTCGCCCGCCTGCCGACGAAGAAATTGCACGCAAAATGCAATTGTCTCGTAAAGAGTTTGACAAGCTCAAAAACGAAGCGAATGCCGTCGGGCTGGTGAGCTTGAATAAGAAATGGTATGAAACCGACAGCTACAAAGATGTCCGTGAAGTGGATGTTCTTGAAGATGCCAAAGGCGAAGATCCCACCAAAAGTATTCAGAAACGGGATCTGATGCGTCTGGTCACCAAAGGCCTGAATCGGAACGAGCGGTTAATTATCATTCTCTATTATTATGAAGAATTGACCATGAAAGAGATTGGCAGCACTTTGGGCTTGTCAGAATCTCGTGTCAGTCAGATGCATTCCAGCATCGTCAATCGGCTGAAAGAACAATTAGGGCGACGACGTCCTGAATTTGCTTAATCGACCAGTCATTATTACGATCTAGATACACATCAGGCCTCCATGCAAATGGAGGCCTGTTTTAGTGCGTCAACCGGTAAGCGATCATTCTGGACGTGCCTCCCTTTACCGTTTGTCCCAATTCAACCCCTTCGGTAATTCAGGTATATTTTGTTAGCCAGATTGTTGGCTACACCTTTCCAAAGTGCTTCTGATATTCTTCAGCGAACGGGTTCTCTGCGTCGGGAACAAGATTCCATTTCTTCCATTTATTATCAATTACGATTGGTCTGCAAGTTACAGGCGGCTTATTTCCCGCCGCTTTAATCGACAGTTCCAGTAACAGGGCCTGCGCGTCGTGATCGGGGAGTCCTGCAATAAATACCGTCGTCGGGTTGGGAATCATTACGATTGGTGGGTTGGGGACATCGGTGTGCTCAAGCAAACAACCAGGCGAAACGATATGTGATATCCAATATTCGTCGGGATCAGGGTACTGAAAAAGACGTAATTCGTCGTTCACTTGCGGCCACGACCAAATTGCCACTTCGCCGCCATTCCATCCAGCAGCGTTCGCGAGGGTTTCAAGTTTGACACGCCACCGCTTCAGTTGTGGTTTCGTGATCACAACTTCTGATTCTACGCCCTCCGCGTCTTCGAGAAAGGCCACAAAGTGAACGTCGAATTGGTCGGCGATCCGAAGAAGGACAGCGTCATCCGGGAGTGGACGCTGAGGCGAATGCCCGCCAAGACGTGGAAGAATTCGATCTTGAGTTACTTTATATGATGCCGAAATCATGGAATCCTCAATTACTGGTTAATACCTAAAAGCACCGGGTTGCCGACAGCGACGTTTTCCTGATATTTAACATTTCGTTTGCTTGTTTGCCCTGTCCTTTTTGTGGTTTGTCTGAAAATACTTGGCACATATCGATCATTTCGATGAAAGAATCGAGCGTTTCTACGAGCGGATTACGCTTCAAAACTGTTGAGAATTCAACGAGGTCGCCGGGGGCAAGAGTAGTGTTGGAAGCGATCGTTTTTAGATAGTTCTTTTCGCGGAGAATAGAACGCAGTGTGATGAATAGGGACACAGGAGTATGAATCCGATCCTGAATTGTTGTTGTGCTTGCTTCGTCCGAAGACTTTTGATCTCGTTTTCCCGTCAGGTCGATCCTAAGAAGCGATGACACTGCCTCGCTTATGCCAAACGAAGCCCCGATTTGGCGAGTTTCGCCTGCAGCCTGTGATTGCGTTTGCGATACCTGAGTAACCGAAGCGATACCGCCCTCCAAAACAGCAACGAGATCGAAGACAATCCGTTGGTTCAGGTAGACTGGGATTACTAGGTTTGCTGCATCAACCATGGAGTTTCCTTAGCGACAAAGCTATTGATAGTTAGAATTTGATTATGTCTCAATCTATCAGGATTATGTATAGTGTCGACTGTAAAGCACTGGGACTGGTGTTCACAAAAGAGTTGTTCATGTAAAACCGACATGGCTTCGGTTGTTGATTCTCTCCTCTCAATCAGGATCATGCAGCTTGACCTCTGCCGTTCACCGATCGCCCAAACTCCTTGACCAGAAGGTCAGACCCCGAAAGGGCTTTTCTTCTTTACCTGTGACTGTGGATTTCACTGCTTGATGTTCATCTGCGTGGGGGCGGTATTATCTGGTAGGATTTGTCTTGCTGTGTGGGAGTCTCTTTTATCCTGGTGGGATAAAACGGCGGCTAGAGACGATCCGCTTCTGGTGAGGTGGGCTTTTGATTGCGCGGGCACTTGGTCTGGTTGTTGGCGCTGGTTACTCGATCACTGTTGGCAAGCCAACAGTGCCACGCGGTCTGTGATTGTCAGGTGTGATTGTCAGGGATGATGTGATGCTGATTGGTTTGTTTTCTCTGAGAATTCCCGCTTGCTGCGCTCGGCCCGAATTAAATTCTAGTCTATTCGTTGGTTTGTTTTCCTGGGGACTGTTTGCGGCCCGAATGATTGTTGACTATTTTCAGGATGCGCGTGGGTCGGTCAAGGGGGAGTGGGAAAAAATGGTGAGCGAATCGCTTGTGATGTGCATCGATGATATTGTGAACGTAGTTGGTGCCGGGGTGATTGTGGAGCGAAGTGCGATGATAACTGAGGAGCAGGTGAGCAGGCTTTTGTTAAATCAGGCTGAAACGAGGGCCTTTTATCATGCCGATTTTCTCAGTGATTCCCGTTCTGCACCTGAAACGGTAGTGTTCTCGCGCGCGACGCACAGCAGAGAGAAGATCATGGCGAACGTCGGGATAGCGTCAAGGGGAACATCTTCAGTCAATACTCAATCTGGTCAGGTGAACTTAAGGACTCAGGGCAGCGTATCAGGTCCGATTATGCTTACAGGCAGGAAGCCGCGGGAAGTAATCTTCGCTGCTATCCGACAGTGTGCGGCTCTAACTGTGACATTCAATTTCAAAAAACCTTGCAGTTCTCGTCTCAGATGCTCGAAATTGGAGCCGGGTTGGATTTAGAATAAACGGCTCAGGGAACTTCTGTTCCGGATCGCTTTTGATTTTACTTACTTCAGATAGACAGTCAGGGTTACGGTTCATTCATGGATGTTTCTCAAATCGAAGAATACTATCAACGTTCGCTGACCGAAGTGGGGAAAGTTCTCATGGGTCAGGAGGATCTGGTAGAGGGAGTTTTGATTGCTTTATTCTGTGAAGGAAACGTCTTGATCGAGGGAGTACCCGGGTTGGGTAAGACGCTACTGGTCAATGCGCTCAGTCACGTGCTGACGAGCAAATTCCGGCGGATTCAGTTCACGCCCGATTTGATGCCTTCGGATATCACCGGACATTCCGTGTACGACATGCACGAGAAAACCTTCACCTTCAATCAAGGGCCTTTGTTCACAAATTTGCTGCTGGCCGATGAAGTCAACCGTGCTCCTGCCAAAACGCAGTCTGCGCTTCTGGAAGCGATGCAGGAACGTCAGGTTTCCGTAGATGGAAAAACCTATCCGCTGGAGCGTCCCTTTCTCACGATTGCGACGCAAAATCCTTTGGAACAGGAAGGCACCTATCCGCTGCCGGAAGCGCAACTGGACCGTTTCATGTTCAAGCTCATCGTGGACTATCCGACACAGGGTCAGGAAAACGAGATCCTCAATTTGTATGCTGCCGGTAAGGACAACCGCGATCTGAGCAGTTTTGGCATGGAAGCCGTTTTGAATTCGGAAACCATTCTGGCGATTCAGAAGCGTGCGACGGAAATTATTATCGAGCCTTCCATCATTCAATACATCACATCAATTGTCTCGCGGACCCGTAGTTGGCACACGATCGAAGTCGGTGCCAGTCCGCGTGCGAGTGTGAACCTGCTGATCGGCACGCGCGTGATGGCTGCCTGTCAGGGGCGGGATTTTGTTGTTCCCGACGATGTGAAAGAGCTGTCGTTACCGATTCTTCGGCATCGAATTCGGCTGCATCCTGAGGCTGAAATTGAAGGAATGAAAGTGGATGATGTGATTCGGGAAATCCTGGAGAGTGTTGAGGCCCCTCGCCAATGATGCCTCGCCTCCCGTTACTGTTTTTATTCGCGTCTGCGATGGTTCCCTTTGCGTTGGGAACGGTCTGGCCTGAAGTGGGGCAAGCAGGCATTTTGATCTGCCTGGGAGTCTTCCTGCTGGCGCTGGTTGATTTGGCCATCACGCCTTCTTTGCTGGCTGTGGAAGTTCACCGCGATGTCAAAGAGGTTCTCAGTGTTGGCACGCCGAACAGCGTGAGGCTTTCGTTTACCAATCGTGGCTCTGTCCCCTTGCAGATCCACGTACATGATGAGCCGCCTCTGCCTTGTCACTACACCGATCTCCCTTTTGAACTCGAACTGATTCCGAATAAGCATCAATACAGTATCTATCATGTCGAACCACTACACCGAGGGCAAAATCGATTTCGACGCGTCTTTCTGCAGATGAACAGCAAGCTCAAACTCTGGACCATTTATGACGAGCGGGACATTCAACAGGAAGTACGTGTCTATCCGGATATTAAAGCCGTGCATGGTGTTGAATTATTGGCCCGTCGCAACCGATTGGCTGAAACGGGAATCAAGCTCTCCCGCTTAAGAGGCAGAGGCACCGAGTTCGATCGCCTGCGAGAATATCGGCGGGGTGATGAATTTCGCAGCATCGACTGGAAGGCCACCTCGCGGCATCAGGAATTAATCAGTCGTGAGTACGTCGTCGAAAAGAATCAGAACATCATTTTTCTCATCGATTGCGGGCGGTCGATGTGCAACGAAGCGGAAGGCGTGACTCACTTTGACCGTGCCTTGAACGCTGCTATTTTATTAAGCTATGTGGCACTCAGGCAGGGAGACACCGTTTCCCTGATGGCTTGTTCGAATAAGGTTGAGCGCTGGGTGCCCCTGATCCGAGGTGCCGGTTCGATTCAAAAACTGATCAGACAGGTCTACGATCTGGAGCCAATCTATGAAGCCTCTGATTACCGCCTGATGTCCGAACAACTTCAGTTACGGTATCGTAAACGTTCGCTGGTGGTCGTGCTGACGCATGCACTCGATGAAGTTCATCTGAGCCATCTTGGGAATGCGTTGCGGCTGATGCGCTGGCCTCATCTGGTCTTATCTGCGTTCCTGCGAAATGTCCCGTTGCAGAATCGCATGAACTCGATCCCGGAAACCGATCGCGAAGCATTCCAGATAGCCGCTGCTGCTGACATTGTTTCCACACAGACTTCACAAATCGCATCGCTGCAAAAGTCTGGTTTGTTGGTGCTCGACACATTGCCGGAAGACCTGTCAGTCAATCTCATCAGCCGCTACCTGGATATCAAAGCACGACAACTGCTTTAATCTCATTCACAGAAAATACTTGTTTTTGCAGCTGTGTTTCCATCCTGTTGGAATCTGCTTGCGCACATGGTTATAGTCGTATTCACTGGTGCCAGTAAATTGTTCTGACTATTATTCTCCCCGCGAATGGGATCAACATAATGCGATATCTGTTTCTTCTCTTACTGCTCTTTAGTCTGTCAGAATACACTTCGCTATCCTGGGCAGCTCGACCTGCCGCAGATGGGGATTTGACTCAAGAGCAGGCGGTAGAACGGATCAAAGCGTTACGCGGGAAAATTGCATTTGCAAAGACGGGATCAAAACAGAAGATTGAAGCCATCACTTTCTCGAATTCGGAAATCGATGATGCCCGCCTTGTGATTATGAAAGAGTTGAACAGCGTTCAGAAGCTGGCTTTTTATCAGACGCAAGTGACTGGTTCCGGGCTAAAGCATCTCACAGGCTTGACGAAACTATATAGTCTGGAATTTATAGGTAGTCCTCTTAAAGATGAGTCGCTGGTTCATCTAAAGAACTTTCCTGTTTTAACAAACCTTTACATTCGGAATGCGGCGCTTTCTGATGATGCACTGAAGCATCTGCAAGGGTTGACGAAGTTGCAAACATTGTGGCTGCTGGGAACACATGTTTCAGATGAAGGACTAGCATATCTCAAAGACCTCAATCAATTGAAATCATTGAATCTATTTGAAACCCAGGTCAGTGATGCTGGATTGAAACACCTTTACCATTTCAAAAAACTGAAGTTTCTGGAATTGGGTCATACAGTCGTTAGCCAGTCTGGAGTTGACGAACTCCAGGCCGCTTTGCCGGAATGTAAAATTATTTTTACCCGGCCGTATTCATCGACAGATCAGGCTCTCATTGCTCAGGTGAAAGCATTACACGGTTCGGTTTCCACGAGCAGCGTGAATCAGCAGAGACGTGTGATAGGCATTACACTTTCCGGCAGGCAGATTGATGATTCAAAATTAAAATTCCTGAAAGCGAGTCAGGATTTGAAATCGCTGATTCTCAAATCTACAAATGTCAGTGATAATGGTTTGGTAATTCTTAATAATCTTAGCAGCGTAACTAGTCTGGCCTTAATGCAATCGCGTCTATCCGATTCAGGTCTGATTCATATTGCAAAACTCCGGCATTTAACAAACCTGAAGTTGAACGATACTAACGTGAGTGATGCAGGATTATTACATCTAAAAAAACTCGACAAGCTCAAATATCTGAATCTACGGAAAACGAATGTGACTAATCAGGGGGTTAAGCAACTTCAGGCGGCACTCCCTAAATGTAAAATCGACTTCATAATAACCCCTTCAGCAAGTGAATTAGCAGCGATTACTGCCATCAAGGCATCTCATGGTTTTGTTAAAACCGAACAATTGGGGCAGTCTATGCATGTAGTCTCAGTCAGGTTTTCTGGTCAACATGTAACAGATAACCAGTTAGTACCTCTTAGAAAGCTCAAAAAACTCAAAGAGATTTCAATTCATGATACCAATATTACTGACAAAGGACTCGTGAACCTAAAAGGGCTGAGCGAACTGGAAAGTCTAAGATTAAGTAAAGTAACCATAACAGACGATGGTTTAGCATCCCTCAAGGGATTTTCCAATCTGAAAAGTCTGATCATATTGGATACGGATATTTCTGGAGTCGGTCTTGTTCATCTAAAAAACTTTCCATCACTAGAGTTTCTGCATCTTGTTAGAATTCCAGTCTCAGATGTAGATCTCATCCACATAAAAAGTGTCGAAAATTTGAAGCGACTAGGTCTCTATAAGACTAAAGTTCGAGGTCCTGGACTGGCACATTTAAAAGAACTACGTGATTTGAGATACTTAGAAATTGCATTTGCTCCCATTGATGATTCAGGATTGGAGTCTTTGGCAGGCTTAATCAGTTTGGAGTCTCTGATATTAACTCAATTGAAAATATCTAGTGATGGATTAGATCATCTGAAAAATCTGACGAACTTAACCACTCTTTTCATTGATAGCTCCGAAGTCACTGATGCCGGTTTGATCCCATTGGCAAAGCTCACAAAATTAAGCTCACTGAACCTGAAGCATACGAGTGTCACAAATACCGGGCTTCTTCATATCAAAAACCTTTCCAAGCTTAGTCATTTGAACCTCGAAGCAACTAAGATCACCAATCCGGGATTGGAACACCTGACAGGATTATCTCACCTCATCAGATTAGATATTCAAAAGACTAAAATAGATGATGGCGGACTCAAATCATTTAAGCAGAATATTAATCTAGAAAGTCTCAATCTTCGGGGAACGGCAGTAACTGATCTGGGACTCAGGCATCTGAATGATCATCTCAAAAAACTAACCTACCTGAATCTTTATGAGACTAAAGTAACCAATGATGGTGTGATTGATTTTCAAAAACATCACCCTAAATGCAATATATATTGTTCCATTCCTGTCTCATCTAAAGACCAGGCAATCGCAGACTCGCTCAAAAAACATGGAGTATTTGTTATTTTTCGGAAACACGGATTTAGCAATGTTATCAGTGGCGCTCTGTTCTCGGATAACTCAGCTAGAGACAAAAAAATTAGAGCACATTGATAAGAGATTAACGCGCATCAAAGAGTTAACTTCGCTGATTCAAGTGGAAATATCTAATACGCAACTTACCGACGCAGGTCTGATAAGCCTGAAGGGATTAGCCAACTTACAGGTCCTGACTCTTTCTGGTTCAAAAGTCACTGATGATGGCCTTAAAGAATTAAGTGAGCTCACAAACCTGCGACGATTGAGCATCAGTAATACGCAGATGTCCGATGCCGGCCTGATCAATCTGAAACCAAATACGAACCTGACTTTCTTAGATCTCACTAACACTAAAATTAGCGGTTCCGACATTAATTTCCCTGAATATTATCCTAACCTGCTCGCATTACAACTCGGTAAGACATCTCTGAAAGACACAGGATTAATCAACTTGAGGGGATTAACTAAATTAAAATTAATGAATCTCGATCAGACGAAAATAACAGATTGCGATAGCCCAAGACTGGCGGACTCCTGAAGAATACTTCAGAATCTTCTTAGGAGGAATTTATGAGCAAGGAGTCCAAAGTGTCAGGGAAACAGCATCGGCGATCGTTTACGGAAGAATTC